>OLPG01000241.1_pt1 | contig 58333 bp, 48 predicted proteins | sample 1672311 | NCBI WGS metagenome assembly OLPG01 (sample SAMEA3136670, study PRJEB25190) | human gut metagenome | biome: human gut; feature: human-associated habitat; material: faeces | place: Austria | collected 2013 | reverse complement strand
CGCCGATGCACGTTGCGGCAGCTGACCTGCATAGGCACCACCAGCGCCACCGCGCGGGCGAGCCGCCTGGTTGCCGCGAGCTTGGCCCGGACGCGCCTGCGCGCCATACGGCCCGCCCGGCCGGCCACCACGAGCCCCGCCCGGCTGGCCGCCGCCTTGCGGCATGGGAGCACCTTGACGCGCGCGCGAGCTCGGCGCAGCGGGCCTGCCCTGCGCAGCGTGTTGCGGCGCGGCGCCCGGACGGGCGGCATAGCCTTGCCTTGGTTGATGCTCCCTGTTGCTCATGTCGAGAATGACCCTTTCTGTTTACGCTTAAACCCTTGAATTGTAACACCCCGGGAAATTCAGCAGCGCAAACACGACGCATCGTCTACAACCGAGCACAACTGGCAGCGAATGTATCGCGCTAATCCCCTATTCGGTACAACCTCATATCGCCTTCGCTCAGCACCAGCGAAAAGCCCGGAGTCTCCGGCGTAATAGACTCGATGCCCGCCCAATCTTCTTCCTTATAGCGAAGATTCACAACCGTGCGGTCGTCACCTGACTTGTCGTCAAGCATCATTACGTAGTGCGCACCAGCCTGCTCAACAGCAGCACGCACCTCGTCCGACGACGCGTAATCGCACAAGCGGGTGCGAATGAGCGAGGTGTACTCTTCCAAACCAGCCGGGCCCGACGTGCCCGCGCGCCTAAAGTACGTGTTCACGCCCTCCACACCATAAGCCCAACAACTGCCATCGTGAGGAAGGTTGATCACGCAATCGTGGCCCGCAATCGACATGACGTTCTTCACGAACGCGTCCTCTTCGGACGTGAGCCCCTTGTTCCACGAATAGCGGCCGCTCACCTCTTTGTGAATCTTCATAAGCCCTGGCCGAACATCGGTGTTGCCGAACGCGAAATGCACGGGAGCAAACTGGCACGCCGTCAAGGCGGCAACCACAACAACCACGGCAATCGCCAAAGGACGGCGACCATTCGCGCACGCAGGGCGCACACGACCAACCAGCTGCGAGCCAAGCTCCACCAGCCAGGCGAAGCCCAGCGCGGCAAGCGGAATGGCAAACAGCGCCGTCATGGCGCCTGTGCGGTAATAATCGGTGTACCAGAAGCCCGTCAGCAACTGTTTGACGAAGCCGTCGGTGGAAACGTCGATAACGTAGAACACAAGCGCCACCACATATGCCACGGACAACCAGCGCAAACGCTTGTCCTTCAGCGTCTTCGCAACGCCAAGCAGCACCAGCAACGTCAAGAAAGGCTGCACGCCTTCGCGCGAGGTGAACATGAACAGCAGGCCGGAAACCACCGCTTTAGGAACGCTGAGCGTCGATTTCCAGGAGTAGGTGACAACGCTCTGCAGAGGCGGCGCAAGGAACAGCACAACCCATGCAGCGCATGCCACAAGAAGCAAAACCACAGCAGTTGCCTTGCCCCGGCGGCTTGCGCCCGCTTCCCTACCCCACAGATAGGAAACGGCGAACAGCACCGACCATACGCCCAGCGTAAACGCCCCGTTCGGCTGTGCAAGCGCAACGGCCACCATGCTGCAGGCATAAGCGGCAATCCAAGCGCATTTCGACAAGCCGCCTTTGCTGGCAAGCCCGCAGATCAGCACGCCAAGAGCGGTGGGAATCATCGAGAACGAAAACAGGTTCGAAAGCAGCTGGCCGTACACCACGAAGCCCCACGGAAACCCGCAAAATGCCGCCGAAAACAGCGATCCGCCGTATACGACCAGCTTTTTGTCCGGGAACAGCGCCCTCATTAAGCAAAGCACGCCCAAGGGAAGCACAACCGTACACGTCACGAAAATCATGACGTTCGTTGCCAGCGCCACCTCGTTGCCGACAAAGGACGCCGCAACCGCGGCGACCACGTGCCAAGCAGCCGGGTAATATCCACCGGCTTCGCCCAGGTCAAGGTACTTCGTAACGTTCAACGTAGAATACGTGCCCGAATCCAAGAACCCGCGGACAACGGAAAGATGCAGCGTCGTGTCATCGTTGCGCGAAAACGAAGCCGGGTCGCCCATTGCGTGGAGGAACACAAGCGCAGCCACAAACAAGGCAACGCCCACGTACAAGCCCACCTGCAAGCGCACATCGCCCAAGGCCGAAGGGCCGCTGCAAGCCGTGCCACCTTTCGCGCGACGAACGCCGCCGCAAACAGCGAAGACCAGCAGGCACAGCACCACACAAGCAAGCAGCAGCACCCACGCACTGCACGTTATGCCGACGGCGAAGAACGCAACGCCCAACACAACCAGCGCAAACACGGAAAACGCCGGCGCCACCGCAACCGAGACGAATCGGTCAAGCCGCAAACCCCTGCCAACCAAATACCCCGGCACATACAGCACCAAAACCGCAACCAAAACCGCAAAACCAAAGGTCAACCACATACCCTATTCCCTATCAAAATGGTAAGCCCAACATGACTCACAGCGCAAATGGCAAGAAACTATCCGAAAGGAGAACTGCGTCACGAAAGATGACACCTAACTCAAATCGTTAGCCACTCATTTGTCCGTCAAATGCGTATAGCACATCATATACGCAACCTCACCAATATCATCATCGCGTTGCTCAACAAACTGAGGTTTGTCCGATTGGACTAAGCAGATAATCTGGTTCGCATCCTGCTCTGGTTCACCCTCTCGGCAAAGACACTTCCCCATCACTGTTTTGTTTCTAGAGGGATTACCTAGGAGAGTTCGTTAGCGACAGATGCGCCAATCAAATATCATCAACTACGCTAAACTAGCCAATGATACGCTTGACTACCGCAGCGAAGCAAAGGAGCCCCCGTGAGCAAAACGACCGAACTCGGCGAGAACACAATTATCGGAAATCCTCTAGTTACCGATAATTGTGTAAAGTTCAAGGCAAATTCGCGCGGCAATATACTCTTTTGCGAAGACGGAACGGATCTAAGAGGCTCCACCATCACGTTTAACGGAGACAATGCACTCGTATACCTATCGAAGAATAAGCATCAATATAAACTCAGCGTGTCCATGAATAGAGGCAACACTCTTTATATCGGCAAGAACAACTACTTCAACGGCAAGTTGAACTTAATCCTCTCGGAACGAAAGCACATCGTGATAGGTGACGATGGCCTATTCTCGTTCGGAATATGGCTCAGGACGGCCGACCCACATCTCATTTATAGCTGCGAAACGCACGAGAGAATCAATCCGAGCAAAAATATCCTCATTGGCGATCACGTATGGATCGGTCAAGGATCCTTAGTTTTAAAAGGGAGCACAATATCCTCAGGAAGCATCATAGGCGCAAATAGCACCGTTTCAGGAAAGCTAATCCCGTCAAACCAAAGCTGGGCAGGAGCCCCGGCCAAGAAAATTGCGGAGGACATATTCTTCGATGGCGCGTGCGTGCACAATTGGACTGAAGAACAAACGGAAGCTTCACGACTCTTTTCCTCCGACAAGTGGATTTTTACGACAGACCAAGCGGTCAGTCACACATCTACCGATGGCATTTTCAAAAAGCTCGACTTACTTCAGACCGCAAAAGATAGGCTAGATTACTTACAGAGCAATCCAAAAGAACTTCAAGGAAAATACCGCTTCGCAAATCCGAATCACGGAGCAAATATCCACACCAAGGTCAAAGCACAACGTGCTAGCTTCTTCTCAAGCTTACTAGGCAAGAAACATTAAATTGCAAATGGCTCCCGAGCCAATGGAGCCATCCATTGGCTCGGTATCGTCAATAATTTAAACGTTGCTCAACCAGCCATCAACTCGATTATTAGCTAGGTTTACATCTGCACCACTAATCTCGCTATGCAGAAGGCTCATCGAAAAATAGCTTGCCATCAACCCGGTGAAATGTCTTTTCAATCCATTTCCAAATCAAATCGATAAGCAAAGAGGAGGCATAAGAGACGCCGAGCAAAAGCAGGAATACTAGTGGCGACCACTTTGGCAAATATATAAAGCTCTGGCACCAGTGATAGCAGAAAAAGCTATGAGTAAGCCAGATATTAGTACTGTGGCAGCCAATAGATTCGAAAGGCTTTCGGGCAATCTTACCCACTTTCGTCTCGAAAAGAATTACCAGGCAAAGACAAAAGACTGGAGCCCAAAGAAAATCGTAGCGCATGCCGACGTCAAGCTTGTAGCGCAAGACCACAAGACCGACCAGGCAGAGGAGAGAGCAAATAGCCGCAAGGTAGTGCCCTACAAACTTCGATTTGATTCTCGAAAGCAAATCCCATCGAGCAAATAGACAGCCCATAACGAAGCAAGCTGACCACTGCATTGTCTGGTACAACTTTCCCCACAGAATGCTCTTTGCGAAATCAGACGCCCAATCAACATGGGTAAACGCAGGGATTAGCCACATAACCGCAGCATTCCATACACAAACCGCAAGCAAATCCACAGTAAACGAAGCAGTCTTTCTGTCGAAATACCGCACCATAAGAGGAAAGGCCATCAACAAGATAAGGTAATCGGTAAAGAACCACCACTCACCGTTATAGGTGATGTTTAGCCCAGTTGCATTCCAGAACAAAGCTGACAAGCTGGCACTAACGCGGGCATCGCCCAGAACGATTGCGACAGGAACGACAATGGCAAACACTTTAAGATAAGGAACGTAAAGACTCTTTACCTTGTTGAGTGCAAAATTGGACAGAGAGCAATTTTGCAACGAATCATCATTTCGATCGCCAGCGGCAAGCTTTTTCTTCTTAGCCTGGTACGACACCCATGTGCCATAACCGCCCAAAAACAGAAAGAGCGCCACACACATTTTGCCAAACAAACCAAGAATCTCAGCTGAATCGATTCCTAGCACAGAGAGAAGCGAAATGTAAGAGCTACCATCTTGAATCCTGTTAGGGAAAGCAAAAAGATGATGATACAGCATAAGAAGAATAGCGAAACCCTTGACGAGCTTAGTATCCTGTCGGCTAAATAACTTACCAGAACTCACATAGCCCCCTGATCATCTTATAACCCCGAACCAATAAGGCCACCTACAAACAAACCTTGCGGGTGGCCCACAACAAGTACTCCGAATGAATTAACTAGCTCTTGCTAACACAATACCGAAATACTAGAAGCCGTTATCCAAGCTAGATACTAGAACTTCCCTTCATCAAGTTCTTTGATTCGCTCATACGTTCGTTCGCAGCATTTCCCATCTCTGAAAGCAAAGAAACCACTCATTCGTTTCGCGTATTCGTCTTCAGGGACGAAATTCCGAGCTGCACAATCCTCAAGACATTTCAAAAGGGCTTCTTCGGTATCAACAACAGGCCCAAATCCATCGCTATCGTAGTCAAAATATCCTTTCGAATATGCCTGCATTCCCGAGAAAAACTCATCCGAGTCAAACTGGTAATAGAGGCACTCTTTTCCTAAATACGCCGTTTCGAAAGCGGTTGACGAATAATCAGTAATCATTACTTCAGCGTCTGCAAATAATTGCTGAATCGATGCCCCTGTTTGATTGCCCGCGATTTCAACATAATCGGGAATGGCGAAAGTGCCGTTCTCGATATAAGGAAACGTATTGGTATGAGGATAAAAAACAATATCAACGTTTGCCTGGAGAGCAACAGAGCGCAGGACCGAACTGTTCAAAAACGATTCCCATTTCTGCTTATATTCAGACCGCCCGAAATCATTATTCAAAGCGCGAATATTACCGATACCAACCTTCTCTCCGCTAAGCTTATTTCTCCATGTAGGCATTATCAAAATACAGCGTCGCTGCGCCGTCTTATTTAAAAGTGCATCATGCCTCGGAAACCCCGAAAGGCATACCTGTCTTGGCGTCAGATAGTACGTAGATTCAGTATCTCTGATTGAAAAAAATTCCCTCTCCGCGGCGGTAATTAGCAAGTCAATCGGCTTTCCGTTAATCCAACCTGAAATGTTATCCTTCGTAACACCATGTTGCAAAAAAATAAAACGCTTAGACTTAAAGAAATTATCACCAAAATACGAGTGAACAAAGCCATCGGCATGACTGCTGATAATTGTTGAGCACTTCCTCAAAAGAACCTCGTGCTCTTTTGTGCCAAAGGCAACAAGCGCAAAACCTTCATTTGAAAGTCTCTGCCAGTCCTTAGCTTCTTTGCGCAGCACAAAATATGCTTTCTGCTCAGGATGATTATTCTTTACCCAACGATACAAATGCTCGGCATTATCATCAGCCTGAGTATCCCTATCCATAAATAACCAGATATTGCTGGAATCTTGCTGATATTCATGCCAGCCTGTACGATAGATGGTATTAACTTGACTCATCTGGACATGGTGCCCATATTGTTTCCCCCTAATTGACAGCCTAAGCCCTCCTGCACCGTCTTTGACCTTATAGGACAAAGTACTGTTCGCTGCAGGCAAGGAAAACCAAGACATATATAGCGAATAGAATTCATTGCCAAATAAAACGCGACTGACTCGCTTGACCTCAAGAGGCTTTAGCTGCTTTCCGTTGCTATACAATTCGTAATCCATATTAAGAGAACGAATCTCGATCAATTTTGATTTGTAATCGATTCGCTCCACGTACATAATCTGCTCTTTTGGCCGAGTGCCCTTAAATAAAGTTGTACAAGCGTACTTCATTTCATAATTAAGCCAACCGCCCGGCATGTCTTCGATATTTTCAGCGTCAATGTAGCTGAAAATCTTCTCGAGGTCCTTCCAAAAAGTTTCTTTCAAGCCCTCATTTTTGAAATGTTGAGTTCTCTCTTCATGCCCAACCAATTGCTTAAAATACCACTGCAAGTCATAAAGAATAGTCTTTTGAATATAAAACGGGATGTAGCCAAGCTCCTTTTTGGCATATTCAAGAAGGTTAATATAGCCTTTCTCTAGAACAGTAGAGAATTTATCTGGGGTTTCCCATGAAGAATCAAGAGTCGAAGTTCCATTATCTCGCTTGCGGTAATAGTAAATAGGTTTTCCCAGATAAGCCACACGACCTTCATGGAGAGAGAGCAGATAGCAATTGAGAAAGTGGGCATCTTCAAAATTAGGCTTTATCTCTTCATCGAACAGACCATTCCCATCTCCAATCTCGCGCATTCTAAAAAAGGATTTACTAGCAGACAGAGTTATTGGTAAGTAATCATCGGTAACATTAAATAAAGAGACATCATTCTTGAATTCCCCACGCAGAGGATGCCTGTCAAAATACTCATCTTTAGTCTCGTTGTAAAAAACAATGCGGCAGGTTACAAATTGAATATCAGGATGCGCTGACAACGTTCTATCTACTTCTTCGAAATAAGTTTCCGAGACAAAGTCGTCAGGATCTATAAAAGTAACCCAATCCGTATCAACATGAGCCAACCCCATATTGCGCGCACTAGCCTGGCCACCGTTTTCTTTGTGATAGTAATCAATAAGCTCAGGGAACCGTTGCTTCCATTTAGCTATGACTTTCGCAGAGCCATCGGTAGAGCCATCATCGACCATGATGAGTCTAAGCCGCTTTCCATCGATCGTCTGTGAAGTTAGGCTCTCGAAAAAGGCGTCAAGATATTTCTCTGCATTGTAAACAGCAGAAACAACGCTATAGGTATACTCTCCTTCGTAACTATTCGGCTTGTAGCCAACACCGAGCCCACCCTCAAGTCGCCGCCTCTGAATACGAAGTACGGTCGTTTTTGGAAGAACCTTCTTGGCTTTCTTGAATGCGATCTTCTTCATTTTTTTCGAAAAAGCGTTCATATATCACACCTCGCACTCGGCAAAACTGATTCAAAAATCACTGACATATAGTTCTGCGGCTAATACAGTCAACCATCAACACTGTCAAACGCATCTTTTAGCCTTTGCATAGTCAATTGTTCACCCTTATCAAGGACTATCCCAGTTTGTTCTATTACGCTTTGGGTTCGGAGAACATCCCTGTTAAATAGCCTCTTCCACACGACCGCGAAGTCGTGGTCGGACCTCCCGAACTCTTCCTGCAAATCCAAAACGCGCTGGTAAATCCTTATGCTCGAATGCGGGTTGTCCCAGGACGTTACTGAAGCCTGCTCATCTGCCGAATCGAACGAGACGTGGTAGTACGCGTAGTCTGCCGCCACTGAAATGCACTTCGCCCTTAAGTAAGCCTCGAGTACAAACGGGATATCCTCGGGCATATCGTTTGGGAATCTCATGTCGGCAACCAAATCGCGCCTAAACAGTTTAAGCGGCGCGAACGTCCAGCAGATTTTTGAGGTAGCTATGTCGGCTTTTGGTTGGTTGCGGTCGAACATGGACTTTGGTACTTCGCGGCCGTTTTCGCCCCACATCTTTACCAGCAGCACATCGCTTCCCCACTCCATGGCGTGGTCGAGCATGCGTTCGATCGCCTCAGAACCCAACCAGTCGTCTGCATCAAGGAAGAACACGTACTTCCCCTGCGCTTTCTCCAGGGCAACATTGCGCGGCTTCGCGGGCGACCCCGACGCAGCCCCCAAGCGTTCAACCTTGAACAGCGCAGGATAGCGTTCCTGATACGTGCACAGCGTTTCCCACGTTGCATCGGTGGAGCCGTCGTCGGTAACCAGCACTTCCATGCGCTCGCGCGGATACGTCTGCGCTAGCAGCGAGTCGAGCGCCCTGGTCAGACGAGGCATAGCGTTATGCGCCGGAATCACGATGCTCACATCGATGCCGCTTGCGTCATGCGCCCGCAAAACGTCGGCTGCTTTCATATTCGTCGCTTCGTTAAGCGGCGGCGCAAACACCTCGTTGTAGATGCGCACGGTAGCTTGCCCATCGCACGCGCTCATGAACTTCTTGCGGAACGCCGCCACCTGTTGCGCGTCAAAGCGCTCGTCAACGTGTTTCACCCAGTCGATAAGCGACTTGTTGTCGCGGAACACCGGCCCCGGCGTCAACTCTTCGTACGGATAATAAAAACCGCGCCAGTCACAATAATCATCCAGGTCATACGCGAAAAATGCCATGGGCTTGCCGAAAAGCGAGTATTCGAACACCAGCGACGAGTAGTCCGAAACGCACACATCGGCAACGCACAGCAGCTGATCGATCGGCAAGCTGCGCGTAACATCGAATGCAAAGTCTTCGCAGCCCGCGGGAATGGGCGGCAACTGTTTTACGAACGGATGATGCTTGATAAGCAGCACGAAATCGCCGCCAACCGCAGCCTTCAAGCCTGCAATGTCGAGCTGGTCGGGCCCTTCGGCAGAGGCAACGCGGCCGCGAAACGTCGGCGCGTACAGCAGCACGCGCTTGCCTCGCACCTGCGGAACAACGCTTTCCACGCTTTCGCGCGCGTTCGTCAAAAACTGCTGGTCGAAGAATACATCCGTGCGGCTTACGCCAAGCGGCTTGATGATTTCGGGACGATCTTGCAGCACCATGGCCTCTTCATACGCCCAAGCCACATCGGGGCTGCTAACGGTAACTAGCGAGAGGTTCTTGTAGAACGGATGGCGCAGAAGCTCTTTTCGGGTGCCGCCGAATTTCAGGTCGGCCGTGCTCATGCCCCACTTCTTGAACGCGCCGCATGCGTGCCACAACTGCACTACGCGCGTTTCAGGGCGCAGCTTAACGCAGCTGACTAAATCGGAGGCATCCGCCAGAAAGACCACTTCGGCGCGGGAAATCTCGTGCAGCGCCCAGATGCTGTTCTTCAAATACTGCACGTACGACACATGATTTTGGTTGAGCGTCATATAGCGCGGATGTTTGCCGGCATCCAGCTCGAGCCGCTGGTACAGCAGCTCGAAGCTGTCGGGCATGTCCGTTTCCTTCGTCTCGAAAAACAGCACCCGACCAGCTGCAACCGGCTTGCGCGCAAAATACTTGTAAGCAATCGGGAACGCAAAACTCAACGTCGCGTTCTTTATGAAGCGCTTTGCAAAGCGCTTGAGAAAACGCTTCATGCTCCTTCTTCCACATCAATCCCACAGCAACGAATCGGGGCCGCTTTACTGCGCACGCTCCGTGCTTCCCTTCGCGCACTGAATGGCGAATGTCGCCAACTCGCCGGCCGGATCCTCGGCGCAATTTGCAAACGAGTCTCCCACGAATCGCTGCAACTGCTGGTGCGGGTAAGCCGACGGCTCGGCCGCCCACGATGCAAGCATGGCGGCAAGCTGCTCCGGCGTATCGGCCACAAGGCCGGGACACAATTCCAGCGGATCGGCGTTCAGACCAGGCGAAAGCCGATAATATTGTATGTCAGGAACATAGAAACCGACCAGCTTGCCCAACAAATATGCTTCATAAACTATCGATGAGTAATCGGTGATTACAATATCGGCATCGATAAGGCTGACCGGCACGTCCCCACCAGCGTCTTTGCCCGCCGCAAGCGGATGCAAAGACCACGAAACCCGGTAGCTTCCAGACTGAAACAGCTTGCCAGCCGCGCCGCGCAAGTCGGCAAACGGGTCAGCAGCCTTGTCGTACTTCCTGATGGTAGGCGCAAACAGCACCGTCGCCTTCTCGCTTGCGCGATTGGCATCAGCCTGAGCCGCTTGACGCATATCGCAAAGCTTGCGGTATTCGGGCCTTCCGATGGGAAGCACGCGTTCAACCGGGCACGCAAACGCTTCGGCAAACGCCGTCCGCGCGCCTTCGCCAGAGCAGATCACCCATGAATTGTTTCGGTGAATCTTGAACGCAGCAGCCTCTTCCGCTGTATGACCCTCGGCAACGTCAATCGCCTGATAGCCGAACTTCTTGAATGCGCCGAACGCGTGCCACAGCTGGACGACAACCGGAACCGCGGGGAACTCAAGGTGCTGGGCGCCGCGCAACACAGTAGGCTCGCACGTAAAATCAAGCAAGCTGATAACCGGGTCGTAGCGATCGATCACGCAAACCTTGCAGCGCGCAAGGTGATACAGCTCCCGAAACACCAAGCCCGCATAGGCAAGCACCGACGACTTCTTGAAGTGCTGCGATAGATAAACCGGCTGGTAGCCGCGCGCCTGGAACGCCTTCCCGCATTCCAGATAATCGTAAGAAGGTTCGCCCGACTTGCGGGACACGAACAGCACCTCGTCCCGCCGTTTGGCCAGGCAAAAGACGCCATACAACCCGCGAAACGCAACACGAGCAACGCCTGCGGCGGCCTTTTTCGAAAAACGCAACGACATGGCCTACATGTCCCACTTCATGATGGTTTTCCCAGCGCTCTTGCGCAAATCCGCTTCGAACGCAGTACACATGTCGGCAATGGAGCGTACGGGGAAAACGCCGCCGATAAGCGACTCCAGATACCTTGCCATGTCGGGATGCTGCTTGTACATTTCCACAACGCTGACGAAATCCGCGCGACCGCTGCGACTGCTGCCGAACAGGCGCAGGCCCTTTTCAAGCACCATGCGCGTGTTCACCGGAACGGGGTTTTCCGACACGCCCAACAACGAAACGGTTGCCTCGGGCCTTACCGCGTCGATGATTTGCTCGATGGCAGCCACCGACCCGTCGCCGCCGCAGCATTCGAAGGCGTGATCGCACGTGCACTCGCCCGGCGCGTCGTAGGTCAGGTGCGTTTCGTCGGCGAACGTGAAGTCGTTCAGCTTGTATTCGTTTCGCCCATACACGCAAATCTGCGCTTGCGGATAGCGCATCTTCAGGATAAGCGAAACGATGAACCCCAGGTTGCCGTCGCCCCATACACCGATGCGGTCGCGCTTTTCGTGCGCGATGGAATCGAATCGATTCACGGCATGGGCGGCAACGCTTACCAGCTCGGTGAACGCAGCAACTTCGTTGGGAATGGAATCGGGCAAGGCAACCACGCGTTCGGGCGGCAGCACCACAAGCTCCTGCATGAATCCGTCGAAGCCGCTGCCGCAGAACTTGCTGCTGCGCAGGTAGTTTTCCGCAATGCAATCGCTGGTCTCGCAGGGCGCGTTCGGCACCATGACTACGCGCGAGCCGCGAGCAAACGCGCCTGTTGCGTCCTTGACCACCACGCCGATGCCCTCGTGGATAAGCGCCATGGGCAGCTTCTTGGCAAGCACCTGCGGCGAGCGCGACCCCTGGTAGTAGCGGATATCGGCATTGCACACGGAAAGATACGTGGGACGCACCACCACACCCGCCGATGCGTTCAACTCCAGCTGAACCGGCTCGAAAACACGCGGCGCGGTGAGGCGATAGGCACAGCTAAGCACGGCAGCTTCCCATCAAAGCCGTTGCCACGCGCAAATCTTGCGGGTACGTGATCTTCATGTTCGAAACGTCGCCGCGCACAAGGGCAACCGCTTTGCCGCGCAGCGTGTAGATTTTGCACGCATCCGTCAAAACAGCTTCTTCATCAGGCGAAAGGCTTTCCATAAGCGCTTTAAGCTCAAGCAGCTTGAACGACTGCGGCGTTTGCCCTTGATACAGCTGGCTTCTGTCGGGAATGGACGAGATGACCTTGCCGTCAGCGCTTTGCACGATGGTGTCGGTGGCGGGTACGACGGTATCGCAAGCTCCGCAGTCGATTGCGGCCTGGATGTTCTCTTCGATAATGCGATGGGACACGAACGGCCTGACAGCGTCGTGCGTGACGATGATGCTGCTATCGTCCACAGCATGGTTTTCGCACAGATACGAGATGGCGTTGCGGACGGTGTCGTTTCTGGTAGACCCTCCGGCAATAACCGCAACATCTTGGCAGCAATCGGGACAATAGCGGCGCAGGAGGTCTTGCGTTTTCTGAATCCACGATTCAGGGCACAGCACCAGCACGCGCTCGAAAACGCCTTCGGCGCAGAACTTCTCGACGGTGTGCACGATGATGGGCTTCGACCCCAGCATCAGGAACTGCTTGGGCTTTTCGGGATTGCCCATGCGCGTTCCCGACCCGCCAGCAAGAATTGCCGCGTACACGTTGCGTCCGCTTTCCATGCGCTTCGCTCCTTAGTAGTTCTTCTCGTAATAGGCCGTTGCAGCTTCGATGGTGTCGTCGAACACTTTCTTGCCGTGGTCAAGCACGATGCCGCGGCTGCAGAACTCCTTCGCCGTGGAACTGGTGTGCGTGACGAACAGCACCGTGACGTTCTCGTCCATCATAATCTCGCGGATGCGGGCGATGCACTTGCGCTGGAACGCGCGGTCGCCAACGGAAAGCGCCTCGTCGACCACCAGGATTTCCGGGTCGATGGCCACCGCGAACGCAAAGCCCAAGCGCGCCTTCATGCCGCTTGAGTACGTGCGCATGGGCTGGTCGATGTACAGGCCAAGTTCGGCGAACTCGATGATCTTCGGCTCAAGCTCTTTGATCTCGTTGCGCTTCAGGCCCAAAATCTGGCCGCGCAGCGATATGTTCTCGCGCCCCGTCAGCTGCATGTCGAAGCCTGCAGTAAGCTCCAGCAGTGCGCTGACGCGGCCTTTCACCTCGACGTTGCCCGTTGTGGGGTGCGTGACGCCCGTGACCATCTTCAGCGCCGTGCTTTTCCCGGCGCCGTTGCAGCCCAAAAACGCCACCGCTTCGCCCTTCTTCACCTCGAACGAAAGGTCGTCGCTGGCGTTGACGCTGCCCAGAAACGTGCCCTTCTTCTTGTAGTTGAAGATGCCCAGGAAGCGGCCGCGGTCGTTTTTGTACAGGTTGTACGTTTTCGTCACGTGGTCGAAGCGGATGACCACCTCGTCGCTGACGCTGGTTTTGTGCTTCGCCTTCGCGTCGCCCAACGTTTTCTGCTGGTCGTTAGAGGACATCGGCCACCTCCTCGTTGAACTTCTTGTACACGAACAGCGCCAAAACAAGCGTCACCACGAACACCAGCGCAAAGCCTGCGCACAGCGTGGGGTCTTCCCAGAACCACACCTTGTCGTAAAACGCCCCGCGGAACGAGGTGACGAAAAACGTGATAGGGTTGAAATACAGGATGGTTTGAATCCAGTCCACCGGAACGCTTTTCACGTCGAAAATAACGCCCGACAGCCAGAAGAAAGGCGTGGACATGGCGTTCATCAGGTTCTTCACGTCTTTGCTGATGGCCGACAGCTGGCTGAACATGATGGACACGATGTCCCAGAACACGAACATCAGCAGCAGCAAAATAGGCACTTGCAGCAAATACACGTCGAACTGCATGCCGCACGCCGCGTAGATTATGAACAGGGCAACCATCAGCATAAGCTGCACAAGCATGGTGGCGCCGGTGTAGATGGTGGAGATGCCGCTGAGCGGGAACTTGATCTTGTTGACCAGGTACGGGTAACGATGCATAACGTCGATGCCGGCGCCAAGCATGTCCTGCATGAAAAACCACGGAATCAAGCCCGCGCACAGCCACAAGATATACGGCGGCGCGCCGGCGTCTGCCGCGCCGCTGCCAACGCGCAAGCCGATGTCAAGCGCGAACCAGAAGCAGAAGATGTACATGGCAGGCTTGATGAAGAACCACGACCACGACAGCACCGCGCCGCGGCTTTTCTTCACCAGTTCGAACAAGGCAAGGCGGGCGATCTGCTTTCGCCACTCCCAGTTGTCCTTCAGTATTGTTCCGAGCGTGCCCACGCAGTTCTCCATTCAAAACGCCCTGTTAGCAACCACTGATATTACCATAGCCATGCGCAGCGCATGCGCTGCTACGGCATAGCGGGGCCTTCAACGATGCCAGAGGGGTCGCTGCCGGAATCCACCGCGGCCATAAGGTCTTCCCAAGCCTGCGAATTCTGGTCGACCACCCACAACCCGCTGCTGTTCACGTCGCCCGTGTACGGCCCCGTGCACGAGTACAGCGTCACGTCGTCTTTATGCAGGGCAAAATCGACGGCCAGGTACCCCACCTTGCTCATATCAAGGTTCGTGGAGGTGTTGCGCTTCAGGCTGACCAGCGCCTGGTCGATATCGCTTTCATTGGGCATGTTCAGCACGTTGCGGAAGATGGCGGCCTCGATTTGGCGGACGTTCACCTGGCGCACGGCGTCTTGGTTGTCGGCATATTCCTTGCGGGCGCGCGCGAACACCAGCGTTTCCGAGCCGTCGAGGTGCTGGTTTTGCCCCTTCTGCACGGTGACGTCCTCGGCCGTTGAGGGGTCGGGCACTTTCACCGTGGCGGGAACGTCAACCGTCACGCCGCCTAAGGCATCGATGAAGTTTTCGAACTCGGTGAACGTGGTCATCATGTAGTAGTCGATTTCGACGCCTGTGAGCCGCTGGACCGCGTTGACGGTTTCCATGGGGTCGCCGTTGACAAGCGTATCGTTGATTTTGCTGCTTTCACCAGGCAGAACTGTGTCGCGCGGTACTGTCACCAGCGTGATTTGGTAGCTTGCGGGGTCAACGCGCACAAGCGTGATGACGTCGGAATGCTGATCGACCTGAGCGTGATCGGACGCCTTGCCCGTGTACAACGCCGTGCCCTTACGAGAGTCGGAGCCGATCAGCAGCACGTAGAACGGGTCTTGCTGCTCAACCGCCGAAAGCTGCACGGTGTCGGCAACCTGCCGCGGGCCGGCCAGCGCGCCGATGCCCAAGCACACCGCAATGAACGCAGCAGCGAACACCGCAACGCCCGCAAAAGCGCGCGCGGCCATGCGCGTTGACCTGCGCTTGTCGTCTTCGCTGATACCGTGAGCTCCAGCTGCCATCGGCTACTTCACCTGCTTTCCCTGGCTATGCGGCAAACGAGGGCCCGACCTGCCCTTATTGTCGTAGTGGTGCCTCAGCACCGGCTTGAACAGGCCGAAGTGCCAAATGATCACGAACAGCGCAACGGCCAGCAGCGCGATGATGCCGATTTGCACCGGGCCCGAGAAGCTGCCGATGAGGCACCCCGCCACCGCAAGGCACGCGGAGCACAGCCACAGCAAGGCAACGGAACGCTTCTGGCTCAAGCCCGCGCGCATAAGGCGATGGTGGATGTGGCCGAAGTCGGCGTGATCGATGCGCTCGTGGTTGCGCAGGCGGCGGACAACGGCAGACATGGTGTCCAGCACGGGAACGCCGGCGATGACCAGCGGCACCAGCATGACCACGAAGCCCTGCGCGCGCACCACGCCCGAAACCGAGATGACGCCGACCATAAGTCCCAGCAGATGGCTGCCGCAATCGCCCATGAACACCGATGCCGGGAAGAAGTTGTAGCGAAGAAACGCCAGGCACACGCCGATGACCGCCAGGCACACCAGGGCCATGGTGACGCTGCCGCGCTGCCACACGAGGAACAGCAAGCTGGAGCAAGCGATGGCGACGATGCCGGCGGCAAGTCCGTCGAGGCCGTCGATGAGGTTCGTGATGTTCACGAACACGACCAGGTACGCAACGGTAAGCGGGAAGTCGAGCCACCCCAAGCTCACATAGCCGCCGGCCTGCGCAAACATGGTGTGCACCATGCCGATGGACACGCCCGAAGCGGCAACGACGCACGCGGAGACAACCTGGCCCAGGAACTTCAGTTTCGGCGGCAGCTGCGTGACGTCGTCAACAAGCCCGACGGCAAACATGGCGCTGATGCCCAGGAACAACCCGATGTAGTTGATGCCGCTGAGCGTGTACAGGTCGTTGAGTTGCCAATCGAAGAACACCAGCCCGATGTAGGCGGCAAGAAATGCGGCGCAAAGCCCCAGGTACAGTGCGATGCCGCCGCAGCGCGGCACAGGGCCACGGTTGACGCGGCGGTATCCGGGCTGGTCGATAGCGCCAAGCGCGACGGCTATCCTGCGGGACAGCGGCACGGCGCAGTACGTGACGATAAACGCCGCGCTAAACACTATGGCAACTTGAACAAAAGCCACAAGTTGGGACCTTGCCCCTTTCCATGCAGAGAACCGGTATTATGCAAATACATTTTATTATACTTTAAAGTAGACCTTATGATTCCTCAACGCATCCGCCACCGAGGAGCATTCGAACACCATCGGCAAACGTCACGAACGCTTGCATTCTTGAAAGGAGCGAGGCAATTGTGCGAACAGCTTCACAACGCGGCCGTTGACGTCATTGTTACCGCGCACAACATGGAATCCTGCATCGGCGCGTGCCTTGATTCGCTTGAACGCCAGACGTTCGAGTCGCTGCGCGTTGTTGTGGTGGAAGACGGGTCGACCGACGGCACCGCGGCGATTGCGCAAGACTTCGCTGCACGTCACGCGCGCTTCTCCGTTATTTCCACAGGCGGGCTTGGCGCCGGCGGCGCACGCAACAGGGGCATGCAGGAAGTGCGCGCGCCCTACTTCATGATTCTGGACGGCGACGACGTGTTCCATCCCGACATGGTTGAGGCCCTGTACCGCGCGGCCGCAGACGGCGGCGCCGACATCGCCATCTGCGACATGCAGGAAATGGACGACGCCACCGGCGCGCTGGCCCATCCGCTGTGGGCCCTCAAGCAAAGCCAGCTTCCCGCCGAAGGCGCGTTTGACGGATGGCGCGACATGGACGGCAACATCTTCGCCGCCTTCATGGGTTGGCCGTGGGACAAGCTGTACCGCACCGAGTTCGTGCGCGGGCGCGGGCTTTCGTTTCCTGAAGACCTCCCCAACAGCGAGGACGTGGTGTTCACGTACCAGGCGCTGGTGCTGGCAAAGCGCCTTGCCGTGGCAAACCGAGTGCTGGTGGACCATCGCATGGGGCGCGGCAGCACGGTGTCAAGCTCGCGCGAACGGGCGCCGCTTGCCTTCTACGATGCCATTTGCCGCGTGAAAGCTTTTTTGCAGGAGCAGCCCGATGGCACGTGGGAAAAGCTGCAAAGGGATTACCTGAGCTGGGCGTTCGACTGGACGCTGTGGAATATCGAGACCATGCCCGACGAAGGCACGCGCCGCATGATGGCGCGCACGTTGCACGATGGGGCGCTCGAGGCGCTGGAGCTTAAGGAGCATCCGGCATCGTTTTTTGCGGGGTATCCCCGCAGCATGCAGCGCTATGCCACGCTTATGACCTGGCTTGATGCAGATGCGCGCGACAGCGGTCCGCTCGGTCGGCTTGACGCGCTGCCTTACGGCGTCTACAAGTTCTGGGACTTCATGAACCCCGCGCAGAAAGCGCTGGCCGCATGGAGGGAACGCCACCCGAAGCCAAGCGAGTGGTAAAGCGGGTGGCGACGCGGCTGCGGGGTGCGCGCGAGTGCTGGCGCGGGCCAGCAGGCTGCCACGCGAACAAGCGCGCCGACACATTGAGCCACGGCGCACGTGAGCGAAGACGGCGGCGCGCCACCCCAACGGCGGATGCGCGCAGCGGCGTTACTCCCCCGGCTTGGCCTGCGGAAGCTCCACCAACTTGCGAATTTTCTGCGGGATGGCGATAAGCGCGTGGCCAATGCGGTATGCGTGCGACGTTTCGTACTCGTCGTACACATGCCCCATGCTGCGCCACAGGCCCAGCACGTGCATGTCGAACGCCGCGAGCTCTTCGACGGAAAGCCCCTTGCGATACGCAGCCACGTCCGCTTCATCGATCTCATGAAGATAGCGAGCCGCCACCTCGCGCGTGTCGGACGTCCTCCAAGCGTAAGCTTCGCAGAATTCACGCGAGTATTCGCCAGCGTGTGCCGCCAGCCATTCTTGCATGCGTTGCGCCGTTACCGCCAAGCCGTGGACGTTGCGCATGGTCGGCCGCGTGGTCATGATGGAGCCTTCGCGCATGCGACGCTGGTACAGCGGCTCGTTCAGAAACGCTACGCGCTGCGGATGCGGGATGAGCTGCATCTGGAACAGCACGTCCTCGTGCAGGATGCCGTCAAGAAAGCGCAGGCCACAGTCGTCAAGCAGCGCTTTGCGGACGGTGTATAGGCAGGCGGAGGGGCGAAACGCCTTCGTGCGCTCCATCAGCACGTACATGTCGGGGCCGCAATGCACGCCCTCAACGCTTTCGCGCACTTCTTGGTTCTCGTAGTGCTCCCTGCGAAGCTTGCGGCTTTCGTAGAACGACGCCGCGCCGAAGTACAGCATGTCCAGGTTGTCCGCCGTAATGCGCGCGTCCAGGCGCTCAAGCGCATCGGGGGCGTAGTAATCGTCGCCGTCCAGGAACATGATGAACTCGCCGGCGGCCGCGGCCATGCCCGCATTGCGCGCGGCAGACAGGCCGGAATTGCGCTCCAGGGTCAGCACGGTGAAGCGATCATCGCCGGCGATAGCGCGACCGATGGCGTCAAGCGTGCCGTCTTGCGAACAATCGTTGACCACGATGCACTCAAAATCGCCGAACGACTGGCACTTCAGCGATTCCAGGCATTCACCGATGTAGCGTTCAACGTTGTATGCGGCAACAACAATGGAGAATCTCACGAGTGGCCGTCCTTAGAACGCATCCGGATGTGCCGCCGCAAACGCCTCGGCGCCATCGCGAAGAAGCTGCTGCAGCAGGGCCGCATCATCGGGCGTGAACAGGGAAAAGTCCAGCTCACCTGCAGCGTTTGCCGCCTGGTATTCGGCAGCCACGCGCTGCGCGAAGGCCACGTGCTCGCTTTGCGAGATGCGCTCGTAGTTCCAGCGGTACTTCCCCCACTTGTCAACCGCAAGCCACGGCAGCAACACCGCCGCGCGCTCGGGGCGGCGGCGAAGGAACGCCTCGGCGTCGGCCACCTCGTCGCACACCGTGAACACCTTATCGGTGGTCTTCGACGACGAGCCAGGGTTGTCCATGCGGTAGTGCAGCAGCGGCCTTTTCACCAGCGCGCATGTGCGGGCGGCAAACCACACCTTCAGGCTGAAGCCCGCGTCCTGGAATGCGGCGCCGGGCGTTTCGCGCAGGGCGATGCCCTCGCGCTCCAGGAACGACTTGCGGTACAGGCCCGTCCAGATGGACGGGATGGTGCACAAAACGCGAGGCTGGTCGACGGGATCGAACGGGCGCCTATACGGCAGGCCTGCGAAGTTGTCCACCAGATGATCGGCGCCGTCGAAGTAGTTGTAGTAGTTGCACTTCACCGCGTCGGCGCCCGTACGCTCAGCAGCCTTCAGCAGCTTCTTGAACATGCGACGGTCAGGGAAATCGTCGGGCTCGACGATGCCGATATACTCGCCCGCCGCCTGGGACAGACCCATGTTCAGCGACGCGCCGTACCCAGAGTTAGCCTTGTCGATCACGCGCACGCGCACATCGCGCGCAGCATAAGCGTGCAGGATAGCCGGCGAGCCATCCGTCGCGCCATCGTTGATGCAGATGATTTCGATATCGCGCAACGTTTGCCCGCAAAGCGCATCCAGACACTGCGGCAAAAACCGCTCCACGTTATAAACCGGAACAAGAACCGAAACCTTTGGAGTGGACACTTTGAATTGCTCCCCCATCAACCTAAGCGCTATCGGCCCTCGAAGCCGGCAGCTTTCAAACCAAACTTGCTGTCGTATTCGATCTGGAGCAACTGCAGAGAATCAGAAAGCTCGCGCTCAATCCTCTCGCGCTCAACATTCTCCATCATATACTCCTGCATGCTTGAAGCAGGAAGCGGCAGCACGCCCTTCAATGCCCGCTTGAAAGCTGCTAAATAGCCTTTAACCTTCTCTGCGTAATATGTTTTCGTTCCCTTTAAGCGCTTAGCGAATCCGTTGACCAACGCACGAGTGCAATGCCACGAAGTGCCACCGCACCGAGACTCGCGCATAGACTGAACAATTTCAGACTCAATTCCGCCCATATTGCACCCAGCATCACCAAGTTCAGGCGCGAAATCGAGGATGAGCGCCGCTAACGCATCCGATGCCTTGTCCGATTCAACCTGCGAGTCGCAATCATCACGCTCATCGCAATTCTGAACCCAGAACAAGTCGAACATAACAAAATCGATAAGCCAATCGAACATTTTGTCGGGGCAAAGGTCAAGAAGGCCACGACGCTTCCAATCGGCCAAAATTGTCGAGGCAATATGCAGATGCTGTTTGACCTTCAAAAGACGATCGTCTGCAACAGAGGACATCAAAGAGTCGCTACGCGATACACGATAGAAGTACAAGCAATCCGAAATCAGTGCGGTCTTCTTGGAAATTGGATAGAGTGAAAAATGAAAGACTTGGTCTTCCCCGAAAGCAACTTCCTCATCAAAGAAGAGCGACTCTCTCATGAGCAGATCTTTTTTCACAGCAGTACGCCACACATAGGGATGAGAGTTCTCATCGAACAGCAGCGCCGGTTCAAACCCATCGTAAACAACATCGCGAGGACTTAAGCACTCAGCAAGCCAGTCGTTTCCATCAAACAGAGGCACGCATTGAGCACCAAAGGTGACGACCTCAGCACCAGATTTGCGGAAGGTGTCAAGGATTACACGGCATGCATTTTTATCTAAATAATCGTCGGAATCGACAAACAGCAGGTATTCGCCCCTTGCCGCACGGATACCTTCGTTTCGTGCAGAAGATAGACCGCCGTTCTCCTTTACAACAACGCGAACGCGCTCATCAAGCGCTTGGTGCATTCTCACGACCGATTTGGACCTGTCAAGGGAACCATCGATGACGCAGATAATCTCGATATCCGAAAACGTTTGAGCACGCAAGGAGTCCAAGGACATCGATACATAGCGCTCAACGTTGTAAACAGGAACAATAATAGAAACCAAAGGCATAGGGACCCTCCTATCGCCTTAACTTTTGTTTAACAGCGCGCATTACAAGGCTAACGCCACCAATGCGATAAAAGCGCAGCATTTTCTTTGCATAACCCTCTTCCTCCGGAGATTCCCGTCGAGCGTGAAACAGAATCGGATCATCAAGCAATAAGGCCAGGTCGTCTTTTTTCCAAGGGTCAAAAATAGTCAAGTCGACATAGCCCGATTCGATGTCGCTTTTGAACTCTTGGGCAAATCGCACGACGAACTCCCTGCGCAACGGCTCCGTCAGGCGGTCGTAATTCCACATGTACGTGTCATATTTCATTTTTTCTTCGACGGCTTTAAGCGATGCCTTTTCGGGATGGCTCGCAAGGAACCGATCCATTTCAGCATACTCGTCGCAAACGCAATACACCTTCGAGGGGGAGTTAACGGAAGACGCCTCGTTATCTTGACGGTAGTGAAGAACTTCATCCTGGATAAAGAAAGCCTTTACCGCACTTGCCCAGACCTTGAAGTTGAAGCCCGCGTCTTGATAAGAGGCGCCGGGCGTCTCCAAGAAGCGAATGCCGTTATCTTTCAGGAAATCCCTTCGATACAGAGCGGACCAAATTGACGGCTTGAGATAGAAAATCTCCGTTTCAATCTGAGGGTTCACGAGATGCCCCGCCATATCGCTTGTCACGAGCTCAAACGATTCATTACGTTCTTCAGGCTTCGACCAATAGAACCAAAAATTAGCTTTTACCACTTCGGCATCATGAGTTTCTGCCGCTTGATACAGTTTCTCCAGCGCATCAAGCTCAAAGTAGTCATCAGATTCAAGAATGGCAATATACTTGCCCTGAGCGGCGTCCAGACCCTTATTCATCGAAGCGCCGTAGCCGGAATTTGCTTTATCGATCATCCGGAAACGGGAATCTTCCGCCATATATTCCCGAATAATGCTTGGCGAAGAGTCTGTCGAACCATCGTTGATGCAGATTACCTCAATGTCTTCAAGCGTCTGATTACGCGCAGAGTCCAAGCACTGACGTAGATACTTCTCGACGTTATAAATTGGAACCAGAAGAGAAACCAACGGTTCGGACATGAACTTTCTCCTTAGCGTACGCCCATCCTCAAAGAACAATTGATAGTATCATACGTCTGCATCACAAATAGCAAACGCCAAAGGAGCAACATGCGCTTATACAAATACGATTTCGTAAGAACGGTGGCAATTTTCTTCGTTGTCGCCGTCCACTCGCTTTATTTCGTCGACCAAAGCAGCACGGCCTGCCTATGGATTTACTGGGCTCTACAAGCGTTGTTCCTCACCGGCAACGTGCTGTTTTTCCTCTTGTCGGGAAAATTCAATCTTCGTGAAAGAACCGATGATGCAGGCGTGAAAAAGTTTTATTACAACAAAATTCGCAATATCGTTTTGCCCATTCTTATCTTCTTCCTCATCAGATCGTTTTACGACCTTTATCCCTCGATTTCGGTATCGGAATTCGCAAAATACTTTATTAAGAACTCCTCGTATGGATTTGCAAGCACGGAATATTGGTTTGTTTTCTCGCTTATGGGATGCATCCTAGTTGCGCCTTTCTTAGCCCATGCGTTTGCAAAACTAACAAAGTTCGAACAAAAGACGTTCCTTGCAATAGGCCTAGCCTTTAACCTCTTGACCATTGTTGCCGAAAACGCTGGCTACAGCTTTCGATGGGGATACCTCTTTTCAGGTTTTTCGTTCGCGTTTTGCCTGGGTCAATATATCGAGGACTTCTTTACCCATCGGAACAAACGAATATTCGCCGCAGTCTCGCCTCTCTGCCTGATCGCAACTGTGCTTCTGATGAACGCAGGCATGACTTCAAACATTACTGACGTTTCCCCGATTTACACGATTTTAGCTTTAGGCGTTTATGCGCTGCTTTTGTTCCTCGGCGACAAGATGAAGCCCTCTAAGCTCGTATCGTTCATCGCAAAGCATTCATTTAGCATTTACCTTGTGCATATGATGATTCTCATCCCACTCAAGAACACGCTGCCGATTTTTCCTGGAGCACCGTCTTTTCTGATGTTCATTGGCGTCACGCTGTTTGTGTTTATAGCTTCAACTATCGCCGCATTCCTGATTGACACGACCATCGTCGAGTTCGCGAAAAAACTATTCGACCGATTGTTCAAGCGATTCTTACCCAAGCAAGATAACAAGGCCGCATAACGATGATGCTGCGTTGGTTAGCCTCAGCAACGCAGCATCATCGTGCAACCATTAAGCAACTCTCGCACCGAGCGATTGCCGCAATTTAAATATAAGCACAATCGCTCGGCTACCTATGCACTTGACAGCATGCTCGCATCGCCACTCGCTTGCGCATTCTCCTGCCGGCACAGCCTGCAAATTCAAAGGCCGTTTGCGGAAACAAAAGCCCGTCAAGCCTTAATGCTCGCGCAGTTGTCTCGTTATAGCGGCTTTCGTCTCCTCTTTTGCAAGAGCGCCGCTTGGCACATGACTATAATGCGAATGAATATCCTTCGGCAAGCTCCATATATCACCGTAACACCTAGATAGAATCCCCAGATAATCTCGAGGCACTGAAACGGCAGCGCCCGCAAACGGTAAACGTTCTACAGGAAAGATATCCTTTATGTCGTAGGACAAAATTCCATCGTTGCTATCGCAATAATTCTCGATAGAAAAAGTGATGCCAGAACAATCCTCGCAGGATGCGCTAGTAATGTTTATGCTCTCCGCCTTTGCCTGATAAGAGCGGAAGACGTCCCAAACATCCTCCGAAAGCGAGCTTTTGTCATTAGCGTCCAGAATTGGATTATCACGGTTCCAGAAAGCAAGCTTATCCGCTGAGTTCATCTCGTCTATCATTGATTGCCTCAAGGAAAGCAAATCGCCAAACACCTCAGCGCCATATCGTTTGGAGTAATCAAAAATGAACAAATCGATGAAACAAGGGTTGTCGATATCACGGTACATAAAACGGAGCTGCCAACAATGCGCATGCCAGTCAAACGCACTGCTGATGCGATATTTATCACTGGCTTTTGTAACGTGGATTAATTTTTGAATATCCCCGCGCATCATGCCAACGTCCAGATCATCATCCCAAGGAATAAAACCACCGTGGCGGACCGCACCAAGCAATGTGCCAAACATAAGCCAGTATTGGACGTTGTGCTCCCTGCAAAATGAATCGAATTCGAAAAGGAGACGCGAATTCCCCTGTTGGAGCAATCGCAAATCACCTTCAGCCTCAGGAAGGGTTCCGAAAAACCTTCTTTTTGTCGATTCGAGCGATTCCCCATCTTCTTGCATGATATTCCATAGCATCATTTTTGCATGCGTGTCATGAGCGTCAAAATCATCCTTTAACGAAGACGTCGATGCCGAAACCAAGTCACCCAATTCACTGCAGAGCTTTTGCAAATCCATATTCTGCTCACGAAGCTTCCAAACTTCATCATTGAGAACCCTGACATCATTCCGGAGATCAAGCACTTCTGAGAACAATGCATGAAAGGAGCGCGACGAAGGCGGAACAAAACGACTAATCGCATCGTGCAACAAACCCATAGCTATCTATCCTCTCGAGTCAAACCATCCTATTGCGATACGCTCGGATAACGTCAATAAACGACTATCCCAGAATGCAAGAACGTACGGTTGCATACGACACTGTTGAGCTAACCATCGATTTTATAAAAACGCATATCGCCTTCTGAAGCCAATAAAGAAAACCCGAGAGTGTCTTCGTTGATCGAAGTGATACCTTTATATGTTTCAGCATCGGCGACACCATCGTCCAAACTCGATGACGAAGCGCCAATACCGCCCGCATCAAGCTGGAGGACATATTTTGCATTCAGAGCGGCAGCCGCATTTTTAACGGATTCATTGTCGCTAATTTCGTCTAGATGTTCACGCACTAGAACGCTTTCCGGCTTTTCAGAACTTGCACCCGCCGTCATATAGCTTCGAAACATAACGTTAGCGCCATTCGACCCATACGAGAACACGCTTCCATCGTAGGGAATGTTAACAATGCCGCCCGGATCGTCTTTTGCAAGATCTAGCGCGTTATTCACGAAATCGGACTCTTCAACCGTATAACGACGCACGTCTTCAGCAGACAGCCAAATCAATTTGCTATCCACCACCTCAAACGCAGGCTCGTCATCACCGATGCCAATCATACTCGATGGGCGATAAATAAAGCACACCCCGAATAAAACGACCAGACATCCGACGGTGCAGACAATTGGTTTCGAAATCTTCAATTTCGTCCCAAGGGCAACGACAGCCCGGAACACCACATACATGCCCATTGAAGCAAGAGGAATTGAAGAAAGTGCCACCAACGCAGCTATGCGATAGGCATCGTTGTACCAAAATCCAGCAAGCAAGCTCCTAAGAGGACCATCCGAGCTAGCGCAAAGCACGAACATTACGATGCAAATCGCATACGATACCGTTAAAGCCCGATATTTCTTTTTGAACAACGACCAGATGGCACCGATCAAAACGAGTCCGGCAAGCAACAACTGGCTAGGATAAGCGCGTAAAGACAAATCGAGAGCGCCAATGAGAGCCTGCAAACGCCCTTCGAAAGGAGGCCAGGGATAGGTCACTATACCCTCAAAAAACGGAAGGCGCCACGCAACTATCCACGCCAAAGCGAGAATCAGCACCACTGACGCGCAAATCAATCCCGAACGCCTTTTGCTCACGCCCGCCAAACTCAGCGACCCCATGAGGTTCACAGCACAAAGTGGAGCCGCAAGAACAATCACGGTAAAAACAGCGTTGGGCTGCAGCGCAAAAAAAGCAAAGCATGCAGCGAGAAACGCTATACCCCACCTCAAGCGACCCGCTTTCGATTGGTCGACGGAGAAAACGGAAGCCACCGAGCAAACAGCTAAGGGAGTGACGGCATAAGCCGCAAGATTTGAATACAAAGGCCCGAACGTCAAGAATCCCCAAGGGAATGCAGAGAACGAGAGAGTAATGAACGACCCGAGCAAAACAATCAAACGATCCGAAAATGTTTTCAGCATCAACAAAGCCATTGACGCAGGAAACACTATCCCCATGAAAACGAACAATGAAGCGTTCTCGGCAATAGGAGCGCTTGCTCCCGAGATTGCCGACCCAAGTGCGGTCACTACATGCCAACCCGCAGGATAAAACGATCCGCTCGATACGGTTGGAGCGATTCCGGACGATACCTCCTCGACTGAATACAAACTCGTATAGAGAATAGAATAGTTTCCATTCTCAACCATATAACGAATAGTGTTTAAATGAGAAGCGTTATCGTACAGCTGAGCGAAAGAGTCAGGCCCATTTAAATCCCTGACGAACAATAATCCTACGATAACGACCCCGACAACGACATACAAAGCAAGCGCAAGCCAATCATTACCGGTCTTGCTATTGCGATAAATCGAAGCCTCTTTCCTTCTCGGGAAATGCGAGATGCCAAAACAGCCAATTGTCAAAACTGCAATAGGAAGAGCAATCATCCACCACTCGGCAAAGATGCCCAAAAGTCCAAGCAAAACCCCTGCAATCACATACAAAGAAATGGAAAAGATTGGGGAAATCGCAAGAGACGTCAAAGAGTCATGCGAGAAAGACCGAACAAGAAAGAAGCCCGGCACGTACAGCAGCAGCAATATAACTAAGGCGCACAGAAAGAACAGCCCCCACATTTACTAATAACCCAGCCCTTTCATTTCACTACATCCGTCCATTGATTAGCTGAATTGATAATATGCGAAAACAGACCGAGAGCAATCAGGTTTGCCAAAAGCCTTCTTGCTAAGTAAAACCTTCATCAAATGAGCAAGTCAATCACGAGAACGACCTAATCACTTTCGGCCAAACCGCATACCTACCAAACGCCAAATAGCGCGCTTAAAGTAGGAATCAATAACCACTCGAATCCATAAGCCCCGCGTCGGCAGCACGCAACAGGACACCAAGCACTCAACCCCACCTATCAATTCATGATACATCCACCAACAGCTATCGCGTTTACGATATCATGAGCGGTTGTTGCAAACGAAAAGATGAGCAACTCGTATTCGACGTACACAAGGAATGCAATGATCGAAGCCTTAAAGAAGAGCCAGCTGCACCGCAATTGGTTTACCATCACTTCCCTTGTTTCAAAAGACTTCAAGCTGAAATACCGCCGAAGCGTTCTTGGCGTGCTGTGGTCGGTTCTGAACCCGCTGCTAATGATGTGCGTCCTTGCCGCGGTCTTCACGAACGTCCTGAAGTTCGGCGACGTTGCGAACTTCCCCATGTACCTTATCTTGGGAAATGTGTTGTTTGCCCTTATGACCGACTCGACAACCGGCGCAATGACGTCGATTCTCGAATCTGCTCCGCTTATTAAGAAGATTCGCATCGCAAAGCTTATCTTCCCTATCGAAAAAGTGCTATTCCAGCTTGTAAACTTCGCCATCTCGCTTATTGCGGTTGTTCTGGTTATGGCTTTCTTCCGCATCGCCCCGACGGTGAACCTTTTCGCGTTGCCCCTGCTTCTTATCTATATGCTGCTGTTCTGTAGCGGACTTGGCATGCTGCTTTCGGCGCTAGCCGTTTTCTTCCGAGACGTGTGCCACCTGTGGGGCGTCGTAATCACCGCATGGACGTACGCAACCCCTCTGTTCTATCCCGTTAGCCTATTACCCGATTGGATGCAGCAAGCTGAATTCTTCAACCCCATGTACCACTACGTGACGTATTTCCGCGATATCGCCATGTATAACTGCACGCCTGACCTGCAGGAAAATCTGATCTGCTTTGGTATGGCGCTTATCACTTTCGCCATCGGCTTGCTTGTATTTAAAAAGTCCGAGAAGAAGTTCATTCTCTACGTTTAGGCGGCTTATATCATGACCGAAATCGTAAACACTTCCCCACTTGCCAGCCATACCGATCAAAGCAGCGTCATCGACACGCGACCCGTGATGATCGACGTCGACCATGTATCCATGGTGTTCAACATGGCCAGCGAGCAACTGAATAGCCTGAAAGAATATGCTGTGGCCTTCGCCAAGCGCGAGCTTATGTTTAAGGAATTTCGAGCCATCGACGACGTATCGTTCACGGTGCGCAAGGGCGACGTGTTCGGTATTCTGGGAACCAATGGCTCCGGAAAGTCTACCATGCTCAAAATCATCGCCGGCGTCCTTGAACCCAGCAGCGGCTCCTGCCACGTCAACGGCAATATCGCGCCGCTAATTGAGCTCGGCGCTGGTTTCGACTTCGAGCTGACGGCCCGCGAGAACATCTATCTGAACGGCGCGTTGCTGGGCTACTCACGCAAATTCATCAATCAGCATTTCGATGAGATCGTTGAGTTCGCCGAAATCGAGAAATTCCTGGACATGCCCATGAAGAATTACTCTTCGGGCATGGTGGCCAGAATCGCCTTCGCCATTGCAACAGTGATTGTTCCTGACGTCCTGATTGTGGACGAGGTTCTTTCCGTTGGCGACTTCATGTTCCAGCAAAAATGCGAGCAGCGCATCATGAGCCTCATCAAGGAGCACGATGTGACTGTTTTGATTGTTTCGCACAACAATGACCAGATCGAGCGCCTTTGCAACAAGGCAATCTGGATCGAAAAGGGCCACGCGCGCATGATGGGATCCGCGTCGGAAGTCTGCGATGCATACCGCGCGCTTGGAGGCCATATCGGAAGCGCCGAATCGGAAGCGATTGTGTACGACACGCTTGTTAGCCCGGTGCCCGTTGACGACCAGATCGCTACCACCATTGCCGGCGATGACCGCTACGGTACCGCCGTAAAGCTTTCGGCGCTTTGCGAGCGTCCGAGTTGTGATGCGGTTGTCCTATCGGTTGCCGAGCTGCCGTCGATTTGCTTCTCTGCAGCAGCGCTTGCAGCAGCTTATGATGCGCCGCTTCTGCTTATCAAGCCGGACCACATCCCCGACTCCACCATGCAAGAGCTGCAGCGTCTGAGACCTAGCACCATTATCGCTGCCGGCGTGGCAAGCGAACGCGAGCGAGGTGTCCTGGCCGAGCTTCAGCAGCACTTCAACGATGCGAATGTTCAGTTCACGCGTTCAGCTGAACCGCAAACTGCAGCACTCGAGATCTACCGCTCCGCAGAACCTCAGCAATGGGGCGATTGCGCCATCGTTTCGTGGGACGGCTGCTTTGGCGATCAAATGTCGCTTTTGCCGTACTCGACGCTGAAGAAGGCGCCCTATTTTTATGTTGACGGGAACGATCAAATCGACAATGAAACTTGGGGAGTTCTTACGTCGGGCCATTTTAGTTCGGTTTTGTTCCTTGGAAGCGACCGAACGTTTCCAGACGAAATGCTCACGCGACTTCATAATAGCGGAGTTATCGGCACACGAATTTGCGAAGACAACGCATCGTTGGCGAACAAACGAATCAATGCGGACTACATAATCCCCACCTTGCAGCAACAGGGAAAGAACGTCCGCTCGCTTATAGTCTCGTCAACGTGGCAGCCATTCAACTCGTTCAACATTGGAGGCTACGCCATCGAGAACGATGCCGCCATGCTGCTTGTAGACTCGACCAACCTGGACAGCATGGCTTTCGCTATCCAATACCTCAAAGAGCTTAACGGGAACATCAACCGCTTGGTGTTTGTCGGAGACGACAATCAATTCAACCGAATTGATAAGCGGCTGCTCATTAAAGCAGTCCAACAGGCAAAATAGAGCAGTGGCCCTAAGCCCTTAAGCGATGAAAGAAGCATCATGGAAATGCCCTCTAACCGCATAGATCGATCGCCGCGTGTCCTGATTGTGATACCAGCCTACAACGAAGAAGAGTCCATCGTTGCGGTTGCTAAGACGGTCTCAGACGCCGGATGGGACTACGTTGTCATCAACGATGGTTCAACCGATAGCACCCTTCAGCTTTGCAAGGATAACGGCATCAACGTGGTCTCCCTTCCGCAAAATCTTGGAATTGGCGGAGGCGTTCAAACGGGCCACAAGTATGCCCTGGAGCACGGATACGATATCGATATCCAATTTGATGGAGATGGCCAGCACGACGTGGCCTGCATCCCCGACCTGGTGGACGCCATTTCACAAGGAGCAGACTTGGCCATCGGGTCGAGGTTTGTGGACGACAGGGAAAACTTTCGCTCAACATGGCTCAGGCGCGTTGGCATCAATTGGCTATCCTTCTGGATCAAGCTATTTACCGGCAAAACCGCCACCGATCCTACGTCTGGTTTTCGAGCATGCAGCCGCACCGCTATAGAATTGTTCAGCAAATCCTACCCTATCGACTATCCTGAACCGGAGTCTATTGTCTTTGCACTGAAAAACGGCCTCGCTATCAAAGATGTAGCCGTCTTAATGCACGAACGCCAAGGGGGCAAATCGTCAATCGGAGGCCTTTCAAGCATCTACTATATGGTTAAAGTCTCCATTGCGATTGCAATTACCGGCCTGGCAAAGAGTGCCCAGTAACAAGGTGGTTGATAACAGATGATTTCCGTGCTTCAGATTGTTGTGATAATTGCTGCGATTGCCTTTTTCGCCTACGTCATATCGTTGGTTGCAAAAAACCGCATGCTTTTAAAATATTCGCTGCTTTGGATGCTGTTAACAGTGATTGCGGCAATTTGCGCGATTTTCCCAACTCCCATATATCGCCTGTCCACCCTGCTTGGTTTCGAAACCCCTTCAAATTTCATTTTCTTCATGGGGCTATTGCTTCTTATGGCAATCTGTCTTTCCCTTAGCGTCATCGTAAGCGGACAAACGATTAAAATTAAAAACTTGGTGCAGGAACAGGCTCTTTTGCAAAAGCGACTTGAGGATTTCAAGGCGCAAAACGATGAACAGTAGAATCGCCGAATCGTTGGACTCGTAGATTTCCTCGCCTTCAGTCTTGCGATGCTTTTAGCCATATATCCTGAGTATCACTGATTATACATACCAAAGGCTATCAAAATGTTGATAGCCGCAAGCGAAACTCATAGTAACCAGCATGGCAAACATCGCCAGAAATGCGCCTGGAATTAAATTATATTCGCTATCGAAGTAGGACTTAACATGAAATACAACATCGCCCTTTACACCGCATATTATGCCCCCCACATTGGCGGCGTAGAACGTTTCGTGGAAAGCTTAGCCGACAAACTTCAAAGCCAAGGTCATTGCGTCACTATCTTTACTTCCGCGTCATCCTTTAGTGACCAAATTACAAACACGGGAACCAGACTGATAACGATTCCTTCATTCTCCATAATGGGAGACCGCTTTCCGCTGCCAAAACCAACACCTAGCTGTTTAAGGGCACTTCAAGCACAAAAAGAAGTGGCATTTGATGCAGTAATCGTAAACACACGATACTATCCAATATCCTTGATGGGGTGCCTTGCCGCAAAACGTAACAAAATTCAGCCCATCATCATTGACCACAGTTCGGGTTTTCTATCGAAAACCGACAGCATTGCTGGGTTTGCAATTCGCATCTGGGAGCGAGCAATGACCTCGTTGCTAAATTTATTCAAACCCAACTATTATGGAGTTTCGCAAGGAAGCGTGCGTTGGCTAAAATCGCTTCGAATTGACGCAAATGGAGTAATACCGAATTCAATTGATGCTGACGCATACAAACAAATCAATTCAAATATCGACTGGAGAGCCAAGCTGTCTATAGGAGAAGATACGTGTATCGTTTCCTACGTTGGAAGATTGGTCCCCGAAAAGGGAGTCACGAACCTCATTGCAGCAATGAAGCAGATTGCTGGAGCAGAGGATGATGTTGCCCTCGTCATAGCTGGGAACGGACCTTTGGAGCAAGAAGTTAAGCAGGCAACTTCACATAGTGTCTATTATGTTGGACCTTTAGCACCTGCTGATATATCGTCTTTGTTTGCAAGCAGCGATATATTTTGCCTGCCAACGGAATATCCGGAGGGGCTCCCCACGGTGCTTTTAGAAGCTGCAAGTCAAAATAACGCTATTGTGGTATCGAATTGCGCAGGTGCAAAAGAAGTCATCCCCGATGACAGCTATGGAACCATTGTCAGCAGCACAGCTCCGAACGACATAGCTGAAGCTATTCTTCACTACGTTCGCAACCCCAAAGAAAGAGAAGAAGCTTCCGTCAAAGTAAACCATCATATAGCCCATGCATTTTCATGGGACGCAACGGCAAGCAAAGTCGTTCGGCTCATTGATGAATCGCTCCATAAATAAACAGACGATACACGAAGATACACGCATGATCGCAAACAAAGGGATGGCTGCAACGCTTAGCATCGCAGCCATCCCGTAAAACTTCATTGACTTGAAATATACTACGCTTTCATTTCATCAGCCAGGTCGGCAGCTTCAAGCTCTTCGGCTTTCTTTGCGCCAGCAGCACAGCGAATTCTCGTTTTGATAAACCCATGACATTCCCCTTACAATCTCAAGCGAGATTATAGGGATTGTTCAATAGTCATGTCTAGATTTGTTGGTTTGAACACACAAGGTTCATGTCGGTAGTCAGGCACGCGAACCACAGCGCACAAATGACACCCTGCAAAAAAGTGTGCACCGTTCATGAGGTGCACACTTTGACATTTCGTATATATTCAGTTTAACGCGCCCGACTAGCAGCGGTACGCTTCGTCAATTTCCTGCAATTCGGCGAACGTATCGATTTCGCGTACGTCATCGAACGTGCAAGCGCGCACGCGCACGTTGAAATCATCTGGATACCAGTTCAAGGCAACATCATCCCAGAATATCTGCTTGCCATCATCGCGCTGGAAAACCGTTTGCATGCGATCGGCCAAGCGGCGGCCATCCGCATCGGTCCAATACGAGATGCCGAACATGTGGTAGCAATCGTCGCCACCCTTTGCAATGTGCACGGCGCGGCCGTCTTCGACCGTCAAGCACCAGTCGTCGGTATGCTCAACCGGCACGCCAATGTAGTTCGTAGCGTACTGATAACGCGTGATGAGCTTCGGGTTGCGCAGCAGCAGGTCAGACTCGAACACATAAGCGTCACGCATATACTCGGCCGCGGCAATGGCCGACGAGATATTGTTCGTGCAGTTAAATTGAGGGTTATCAATGAAGTGAATACCGGGGTTTTCCTGAGCCAACACATCAAACTCGTGCGGCAGGTAGCCGCGCACCACGTAGATCTCGTCGATGCCCGCAGCGCGCACCGCATCGATAAGCCGCTGAATAATGCGAACGCCGTGCACGCGGATAAGCGGCTTAGGCGTGTTCAGCGTGATAGGCACCAAGCGCGAACCAAAGCCAGCGGCGAAAAACACCGCGCGCTTGGCACGATACGGCTCAAGCGCTTCAATGCCGCTATCGGTGATTGCGCCATCAGCGACAAAGCCCTGCTCGGCAAGCCAGGCAGCTTCCGCAGCCGGCACCTCACAAGCCGCCTGGCCCGTTCGCTTCGCTTCCTCAAACGCCACCAGTGCGTTGAATTGCTGCTCGTTCATCGATTACTCCGCTTCCTTCCCCATCCACACGTCGGACAACGCGCACGGTTCGCAAGGGAACTTGCCCGAACCGCGTAGCGCATCGACCGCATTCGCATACTCAATGGCCGAACGATACCACTTATAGAGCCATTCGCCCATAGCGTTGCCCTGCGATTCCTTGTACATTGCCCACACGTACCAGTAAAACCCCACGACCGCCGTGCATGCCAAGCAGTGAAGCACCTCCTGCGCCGTTGCCGGACGACCGAAGTACAATTCCAACACTGCAACGGACTCGGCAACGGAGTACCCCGAGCCTTGAGCGAAGAAGTTTCCCAGGTCGCAGCCGTAATCGCCCATAGCTGCGTACTCCCAATCGATTAGGTGCATGCGATCGGGACCCACCAGCACGTTGGGGCCATAGAAATCGTTATGGCACATCACCGGCGCTGCTCCTTCGGCGGCAAGGCGCTGCGCAATTCCCGCAATACGCTCGCTCAGCGCATCGAAATCCGCCGGGAACGGATACCATTTGTCACGCAACAGCTTCGTCACATGCTGCGTTTCCTGGGCGAAATCGAACGACCACGGCGATGTTTCGCCGCTTTCGTGCAAACAACGCACAAGCTCAAGCGCGCCGCGCACGTGCTGCGGATTGCGGTAATCAAACGGGACGCAGCCGTCAACGTAGCGCGAAATCTTCCAACCCTCATCGGCTTCCGCAAACACATACGTGTCGTCAAGCCCTAAGCGCTTGGCCAAGCGCAGCGCATATGCTTCGCTTCGGCGGTTCACGATCTCCTCCGTGCCATCACCAGGATGCCGATACACATAGCGAACCCCATGCACGCTGAACAGCACCGACAGGTTCGTCAGACCCGCCTTCACCGGCTCGACGCCAACAATGTCTTCGCGCTCGCACGCAAGCGTCCGGCAAATGTTGTCCAGAATGGCGGAGTCCACGTTCGCCATGAAATCGCGGTCGAACGCGCATAAGTCGCTAAGGTAGTCGAACTCGTACACCACGCCTGGCTCGAATTTATCGAGCATCATGGGCGGCAGCTCGCGCAAATGTTCTGCCAGCAAATCCTCCCACAGTTTTGGTGCGGTTTCGGGCTGATAGTATTCCCGCCGCAGCACATCAAGAAACGCCTGCGAAAACGATGCATTGAAGTAGGCATAGCCAAGCAGCGTCCACACTCCGGCGCCGCCTTGTTGCACATGGGTAATCGTTCCGCGCGCTGAGCATTCAACACAATGCTCAGCGGTTTCGCCCTCGGAAAACACCGATGCATAGCATGCCTGATATTGATACGGCTCGAACACGTTGCGAGCGTAGTAATTGTCCGATGAGCAGATATAGGTGTTGTGCAGCTTATCGGCCACCTGCATAAGCGTGCCGTTGTTGTTTCGTGTAGCGTATGTAGGGTTCACCACGATATTCACGCCGAACGCGTCTTCCAGATAGAAGAACGCCTCCTTCATGTAGCCGACTACCACAGTAATGTCGGTGATGCCCGCTTCCTTCAGCTGGCGAATCTGGCGCTCGACGAGGACTTCGCCGCGCACCTCGAACAGGCCCTTCGGCTTTTCGTACGAAAGCGGAGCGAAACGCGCCGAAATCCCGGCTGCCATGATGATGGCGTTGTCTACTTTATAGGGCGCCAGCGCGTCATAACCTTGCGCAGTTAGGCGAAAACCTTCAGTCAAACCATCATCGGCGCATAGCCGCAAAATGCGATTCGCGGAACCAAGCGACATTCCGGCAGCCGCAGCGAGTTGACGCTGATTAGCAATATCGTGCTGCGCCAGCGCACGGAGCACGTTGAAAACGCTGTGCGATATGTCCACGTAAACAAACTCCTAGACTCGAATGCTTGGAGACGAGTCTAGGGTGAATGTTCATTTTTGTAAAGTCTTTGTTAAATATGAACAGACTGCACGAACGCAATCTTCTTGTTACATGTAATCGCCAAAATCCAACACACTGGGCGCATGATTACGGCGCTGGTTCTCAGGCGGAAGCTCATTCCAAGTCGGACCGTATTGCGTCCGCAAATACCCATCAGTATCGGCAGGGGCGGAAAAGGTGTACCCCTCAAACTCAATTTCACTCGTCGGAAGCAGCATCTCACGAGGATATGGACTAACAGCAGCGTACGAGGACGCCATCATAAACGCCGTATTTGCATCATCGTAAGCCGCCTTCGCTGACGCATCGAACCCCTTGGCAATGCGCGATGGGTTCATAAAGGCTCGAACCAATACGTGGGCAACGCGGCAACCAAAGCGCTCAACCGACCCAAGCGCTCCAGAATGAGGAACGACAATATGCTTCGAGTGATACAGATACGAAAGGCTCTGCCACATTATGCAGCGCCGCCGCTGTCGCTTGGCTTTAGCAGAATCCGAGCATATGGCATCGTATGGGAAGATATCTATAAATATACCCTGATTGAATCCCGCCTCCTGCGATTCTTCCGTCTCGAAGCGTGTGCCCGTCAACATAACCTTTGCGAAAAGTGCAGCCTGGTGGGGATTATCCTCCGGGCGCGTAACGCAATAGCGGTCCCCAAGAGCCTCGGGTGCCACCGCAAGAAAACGCTCGTAGTCGTCGCGAGGCATACCCAAATCAACATCGTCATCCCAAGGGATGAATCCACCGTGGCGCCTGGCTCCCAAAATCGTCCCAGAATCCAAAAAATACGCGATATCGTGCTCTCGACACACGCAGTCAATATCCACAAGCATTCCCAGCTCCGTCAGCTGCAAGCGACGAAGTACTTGCTGGTTGTATTGCATCCATTCTCCCTACGTCTATCGTTTCAGCGCAAGCTGTATACATGCAGATAAGATATAATAGACTATTCTATTGCATTATCTTTCTCATGCTCAAGGAAGGCACAGCCAATGGCATCTTCTAATGAATTATGCATATTCACGCCAACATATAATCGTGCATATTGTCTTTCCGACCTGTTTGATAGCCTTTGCCGCCAGACAACAATGCAGTTTGAATGGCTTATTGTGGATGACGGATCGACCGACAACACGCAAGAACTCGTAAGCAACTTCCAAGCTAAAGGTCAGTTCCCGATAACCTATATCAAGCAAGCCAACGGAGGAAAGCAGCGCGCCTTCAATACCGGCGTCCAACATTGCAAGAGCGAATTGTTCATGTGCGTTGATTCCGATGACACAGTACCCGTTGATATGGTTGCAACGATTTTAAACAAGTGGGGCGAAGTGCACGACGACCCAACGATTGCCGGAGTAATCGGCATGGACGGAAAAGATGTCGCAACGCCCTTGCAAACAAGTTTTCCAAAAGGTTTGCAATTCACTACGATGTGGGATCTCTACTACAAACATCATCACAAAGGAGATGTAGCGATAGCTCACAGGACAGAAATTTTAAAACAGTATCCTTTTGATGTCGCGCCAAACGAGAAGTTTATCGCCGAGACGTATGTGTTTCATCAAATTGATCAGCATTATAAACTCGCCGTCATTCCAAAAATTCTGATAATCGCGAACTACCGCGCAGATGGCTATTCGGCAAACGTTAGAAAAGTCACGCGCGAAAACCCAATTGGATACATGAAACTTAAACGGATGTATATCGAATACGCTGAGACCTGGCGGCTTCGCTTCTATGAAACTATCCTTTATATGGTAGGGTGTCATTTCGCGCAGCAAAGCGGCGCCATTAGCAATGCACCCTACCGGTTTTTGGCAGCAGCTGCTTGGTTACCAGCGCAAATACTCTGTCACACTGTATACCGGCCAAAATAAGAAGTGATGAAGATGAAAGAAATCAGCGTCAGCGAACGCAAAAAGTTACAATTAGATATCCTTCAAAAAATCGATGCTCTATGCCGCGAACAAGGATTTCGATATTACTTAAATTCAGGTACCTTACTTGGCGCAGTGCGCCACAAGGGCTACATTCCTTGGGACGATGACATAGATATAACGATGCCTAGACCAGATTATGAAGCGTTCTACCGATTCTTCAAAGAAAACAACACCGACGACGAAATGCAGCTGATTTCGTATCGCGACAAAACATCGATATATCCATTCTTCAAAATGGTCAATCCAAAAACAATTGTGATTGAACACTATATTGATCCGAAATATCGCACGGGCGCATGGGTTGACATATTTCCTCTTGACGGCGTTAAAAAGAACGACAGCGAACCATTCAAGTTAAACGCAAAAGCCCATGCAAAATATAATGTTGTTGTCGCTAATCCCAATTACGGAACGACTAAATTTAGGAAACTGGTTAAGCGAATCCTTGTTCCCCTATATCGCAAAAACGATATCTACGAAATCGCACGGAACCTTGATAACCAAGTTGCCTCTACACCAATATGCCCTGAAAACGACGTCGCGCTCGTAGTCTGGAGCTACGGAGAACAAGAGCGTATGCCTTACAGCATACTCGAAGCCACCGAACTGGAATTCGAGGGGAAAATGTTCCTTGCGCCTCGCGACTGGGATCAGTATTTAACATCCGTATACGGTCAATATATGGAACTTCCTCCTGTCGACCAAAGAGAAACCCACTTCTGCACTGCGTATTGGAAAGACTAGAACAAAAATGGCAGACAATGCGGATAACGGCCTTTCTCTAAAACAAAATATGTTTTGGAATTCGTTCGGCTCACTTGTATACCTAGGATGCCAGTGGCTCATTACCGTTCTGGTCGTAAGATTGACAAACGGTTACGATGTTGCTGGCATGCTATCTTTGGCAATGTCCGTTTACAACATGTTCTCGTCTCTTGCGTTGTACAGAATGTACACATATCAAGTTTCGGACGTGAAGCACGAAAACTCTGTTGGCGAATACTTTGCTTTCCGAATCCTCACTTGCAGCATTGCTTTGGTCTGCATAGCTGTCTACTCAATTGCAACCTGCGAACCAGCTGCTCTGCCTGCTATCATTGCTTATGCTGCATACAAAATCGCAAGCCTGCTCATAGACGTTTTGCATGGCCTTGATCAGCAATTTCGACGAATGGATCTTGTCGGAAAATCCCTCACCATGCAGGGCGTTGTTTCTCTGCTGATTTTTTGCATTGCGCAAGTACTCACAAGCAATCTCGTTATCACGCTCATTGCAATGACGGTAGCTATTATCGCAATAGGACTTTTGTACGATTTGCCGCAATCAACGCATTTCGAACCGCTAAAAATCGGAATCAGCCGTAAGAAAGCCTGGCATTTACTAAGCTATTGCTTCCCTATCGTGGTTGCCGCTGTCGCTTGCGGAGCGGCCCCATCGCTCCCAAAGCAGATCTTATCGTCAATGGAAGGCACGACCGCTTTAGGAATATACGCTTCTGTTGCAGCACCAGTGACCATAATTCAAATGGGCGCAAGCTATATTTACAACCCTTTGCTAGGTTACTTTTCCGAAGCGTATGCGAAAAAGGACATGCATCACCTGTTTCTTCTTCTTGTAAAAGCAAGCCTTGGAATAGCCGCACTCGGAATCGTTGCAGCAGTTGCTCTTGAATTCCTGGGAGAACCGATTTTGACGCTCATGTACGGAAGCGGCATCGCGCCGTACACATACCTTCTGATTCCCGCCATTATCTGCTCAATGATTACAGCTTATGTGTGGTTCTTGAACGATGTCCTTGTTGCACTCCGCAAGTTTCGTGGAAGCTTCATTGGCAATGTATGCGCTGCGGCTCTCTCAGTTCCTGCAGCATTCGCGTTCATACCGCTATTCGGAATGAACGGCGTCAGCTTTGCGAACATCGTTGCTTACGCAATAAGCGCCCTCATCATGATTATCTCCCTAGTCTCATCATTTCGCAGCCGCAACTAATGCGCCTCAGGCGCTCAGGAATAACCCTAATCCTGAGCATAAATAACCTGCAGCGTTGTCGCCGCTATCGCAAAAAGCCATATCACGAGAACATCATTCCCGCAATATGGCTTTCCGGCATCTACCCGTTCAACGAAAGACGTATTTTTAAATCCTTGTCTGCATGTAAATCAACGCTATTTCGTGGCTTCAAATCGCAAAAGCCAAATAGGAGGAACAACGGAATCGCTAAATGGAGCGCAAACATATATCGAAAATCACTTGCTGGAGCAGCAAGCAAAAAAGTTGCCCACAATATGATGAATGGAATACAGAAGATTGCGCCTGAACATCGCTTCTTCATAACGGCGATATAAAAGCAGAGCAGCATGAGCCACACCATTGAGCCAATTGAATACAGATGAGGGAATGCTGATACGGCCAGATTTAGCGCATCGTTCAAGAATTTTTCGCTTACCGGCCAGAAAAAGCCCGAATCAACGCTATCCTGCGTTGCAAAATCGCCAAGCCCCGAACCAACAACATACCAAGTATGAGACTTTAAACTCCAGTAGTCCTTTGTTTGGTCAATCCACGCTTTAACATACGTTCCAGGATTGTTGATCCCTACACGCACCCAAGCACAAACAAACGATGCTTTGTTACTCTCGAGAAATTCATCGTTAAAATCAGGCGCGAATTTTATGTAGTTCGGTGATGAGCTGTCGTACAAGCTTCCCCAGCTTTCAAGCGGAAGTATCTGAGCAAGAAAAACCTGGTCTTCCTCGGAAATGTCCCCTCCATCGTGAATGGCTTTTCCAATTTGCTGCAACGGCACGCCAATTGCTTCCGAAAAATGAGCCGGGACAACATTTGCGAAAGAATAAATCGGGCCGGTAATCACGCAGTACAGCAGCGCAACGCAAGCGGTCAATCCACCCAAGTATTTCCTAAAATCATGAGATACCGCAAAGACGAATATCGCCATGGTCACGATAACGGCAATGAACCCGTTGCTTCGAAGTAGGCAGCAAGCCAACGCTATGAGCAGCACGCCCCCCCCCGAAGCGGATGAGCGGCATATTGTTTCGGGTTCACCTTAATATCTACGAGCAGCAAGGCAAAGCAAACAAATAGCCCAGAGAAGACGACATCTTTCCAAACCGTTACCGAATACCAAACCAATAACGGGTCCCAAAGCAGAAATGCAAAGCACGCGAGAGTGAGCGCTGGCCGAAGAAAAAGCTCAGACACCTTACGAACGATAAAGCCACAGCACAATGCCAGCACAAACAGATGGGCGAACGCGACAATCGCTGTGCTCGTCGCTTGAGAGAATCCAAGTAACATGCAGGCGTTATATATGATGTAAATGAGGAAAACATACGCAGCAGGATGATGATTGTTGAGAGTATCGTAACGAAAATGGTCGGATTCGAAAGGCATCCCAGAGACCATTTTCAATATATCGACGCTATCGGTAGAAAAACATCCCGGGTACAAAGGAGCAAGGCCGAGTACCACCCATATCGCAACGAATGAAACCGCCGCAAATGCAAACAAACGCGTTCCACTGTTTCGCGATCGCTCGCATTCGCCAGGCTTAAGGGAAAATCTTGCAAGAAAAGACAAAATCACGAATACAAGAACGCCTAGGGGAAGCGCGAGCGCGGCGCAAGATACCAAACCACTTCCGTAAGAATACAGAGGAAGCGTCAAAGATAGTGAACATGCGGCGGAGAAGACAATCCCCAAAAGGCAACCCTTGCTCGAGCCAAATGACAATATGAGATACGAGGAAATCTGTTCACAGATATTGCTTTTAGAATTAGCTCCGAAAGCATGCTTCCGTTTGCCGTTTGCCATCAAATAACACCGAGCCTTTCACTATTGATTGAATGCGATACTGAAATAAAAGGGTACTTTAGAGAGCCCATGCCAACAACCCTACAACTTTGGAGAAGAACTCTAGTAGGGCTCGACGCCGCAATCGGAAAGCAACTGCGCGCACAAACGCCAAGTCGTTCCTGAGCCCCGCATTCCGTCGCTTTTGTTGCGCGTGCCGCCCTTCCGCTTCGCTGGTATATACTGAGCCTCTAGCGAAGAAAGGTTGCGCATGCTCACGATTCACTACGGCGATATGGACGGCGTGGTCTACAACACGTCAGTCTATTTCAACAACGTGTACTCCCCAGAATGGTTCGAGGACCCCTTTGCTCAAAAGGTTATCAAGGCGGTCGATCGTGGCGTTGTGCTGGGACCGAACGCTATCGAAACGAAAATTCTGGGCGTCATTCCCCCCGAGAAGCTATCAAGCGGAACCAAAACGCTCCTCCTTATGCATTTCATGCCAGAGCGCGTTTACAACGCCTCGAACTGCGGCGACAACTGTGCGCGATGGATACTGGCAATCGGCAAGGCTCAGGACATCACGATCAACCTGTACCATCTTATGAACTTCGGCAATCGCCGCTTCACCATCCACGTGGCGAACACGAGCGAAACCGTGCACACCATGGATGAACTTGTTTTGGTTGCAGGCAAGTGCCTAAGGGAGGCCGCGCAATGAAGGGGTCTTACCAGGTCATAGCGCGCAACAACAAGGTGCAGATCAAGCTGACGATATCGCGAAACCTCACCATCCTGCAAGGAAACAGCGCAACCGGCAAAACAACCTTGATCGAGTTGATTGCCGCCTACGACGAGCTTGGCGAAGATAGCGGCGCCTTCGTCAACTGCGCAGCGCCTTGCAAGGTCCTGGCGGGACGTGACTGGATGCACGACCTAGCCGCTATCGAGAACAGCATCGTATTCGTCGACGAAGATAACGCCTTCATGCGAACGTACGAATTCGCACACGCAGCGCGCCACAGCAGCAACTACTACGTACTGGTCGCGCGCGAATCGCTGCCGCAGCTGCCCTACAGCGTGGACGAGATCTACGGGCTTAAAAACACCAACCGATCGACCACGAAATATCCCGTGTATTCGCGCACATATGCTTCAGCATACCGCGTTTATGGCGGCAGCTCTTTCGATGGCTCAAGACCGGATGTGGTGGTTGCGGAGGACAGCAATTCAGGGTTCGAGTTCTTTAACGCTTTGTGCAAGCGCAGCGGCATCCCCTGCATAAGCGCTGGCGGGAAATCTAACGTTTACAACGCCGTGCTCGAACGGCAAGAAAGCAACGTGCTTGTCATCGCAGACGGCGCAGCGTTTGGACCCGAAATGGAACTTCTGACCTCGCTGCAAAGGTTCAAGAATATCCAGCTTTTCCTTCCCGAATCGTTTGAGTGGCTTGTACTGCAATCAGGGCTGTTCAACGACAAGCAAACGCGGGATATGCTTGCGAACCCCGCTGCATTTATCGAGAGCGAGAGCTTCTTCAGCTGGGAGCAGTTTTTCACCCACGAGCTGATTGAGAAGACGCGAGAAACGTACCTGGCCTACGACAAGTCAAAGCTCAGCAGCGCGTATCTCGATGACCATGTGAGCAAGAAGATCGAAGGGCGCTTGCCGCAACTTGGGTTGTAGCCCGTGAGCTAGCGCTGTCGCAAAGTCGCAAAACCGCAAAGCCCTCTACCGAAAGCGCTGGTTTACGTATTCGCCGAAGCCGGGCAGGGCGAACGAGAAGCTGCCGTCGAGGCCCTCTTCGATGACGCCGGCGTCGAGCAGGCATTGCGGTACGTCGACACACCTACTTTGCGGCTCGGTTTGCTCGCAAAGCGCACCGCTCCGCTAGCCCCACAGCCCCTTGTTCGCGACGGCGTAGAGCGGGACGTTGCGCATCCAGTCTTGCTGGCGGTAGGGCGAGAGCGAGAAGCGCACGGCTTTCACCTGCGGATTCGCCTGCTTGAACGCGCGCAAGCTTTTTGCGCGCAGGTTCTCTTCCGCCTTGACCTCCATTGCGTACACCACCCCCTGGTCTTGCGCAAGGAAGTCAATCTCCCCCGTCGAGCTCTCGGCCGACCAGTAATAGGGCCCAACGCCGCAATCGGAAATCAGCTGTTGGCACACGTACTGCTCCGTTAAGGCCCCTTTGAATTCGGTGAAGATCCCGCTTCCCTGCACGATGCTTGCGGCATCGACGCCGCTCATGGCGCCAAGCAGCCCGACGTCGAGCAGGAACACCTTGAACGACTTGTGGTCGTCATGCGCAGACAGCGGAAGCGCAGGTTTTTTCACCCGGGAAACCGTGCTGATAAGGCCCGCCTGCTGAAGCCAAATGAGCGCATCCTCGAAATCTTTCGCACGAGCGCCTTCGCGAATGCGCCCAAAGACGAACTTCTTGTTTTCGTGCGAGAGGTGCGCCGGAATAGAATGCCACGCATCAAGCGCCTTCGGGAGCAGCCGCATGGGCATGTGCTTGGCGAAATCGCGGGTATAGTCCTTCAGAATTTGATTCTGCAATGCCCTGACCTGGGCGAAATCTTCGCTTTCAACATACTCGTTCACCACTGCAGGCATGCCGCCAACCAGGTAATAAGTTTTCAGCGCAAGGACTTCGCGCTCGGAGAACGCCGCCATGGTCTGCGTGTCCTGCGAGTCGAGCAGCAGGCGCAGCGGCCGATCGCCCGTCGCGTCAAGATATTCGCGACACACTTCAGACAGCTGCACTCATTCGTCTAGACCTTAGGCGGTTAGACACGTTATGGGGACCACGAACACGCCATCGTTGCGGCGCATCGCGTAGCCGCCCGGCGTCAAAACCGCGCAAAATGCAGGCTCGCCCATAACCATCGTGTCAATCTTCTCCTTCAGCGCAAGCAGGCTTTTTGCGCCGTCATCAGCGAACGCCGACCCGAGTTTCACCTCGAACAGGGCGTAGCGGCCGTCTCTCAGCTGAACCACCGCATCCGCCTCGCGGCCCGATTCGTCATGGTAATGAAACACTTCTCCACCGAGAACCTGCGCATACACGCGTAAATCCCTTACGCACAGCGATTCGAACAGAAGCCCCATCGTCGACGTATCCATGAGCAGCGCCCTCGGCCCAATGCCAAGTGCAGCCGCGGCGATGGAGGGGCACGTAAAATGGCGCGTCGGCGTCTTCGTTATGCGGGATCTGACATGCAGCGAAGGCGTCCAAGCCGAAAGCTCTTGAATGACGTATAGCCTTCTCAATGCCGCAAGGTACCCGTTTACTGTGTCTCGCGACAAGTCGATATCGCGGTTCTTCAAGTCTTTGTTGATCGATGTCTGAGTTGCCTGCGACGAAACCACGCGAGCGTACTCCTGCATGATCAAGCGGGCATATTGCGGATTTCGGCTCACCCCGTCAGCACGAGAAATATCCTGCTCCGCAATGGTGGTCAGGTAGTCGCGAGCAAGCTCAAGCGAGTCTTCCTTATCGGGCAAAGTCACCGCACGAGGCCAGCCGCCACGGCATATGAGGTACGCCATCTCTTCAACATCGCATTCGGAATACCCCGAGCAGTCGGTTTCACCGTTAAACAGCGCCGCCAGCGACACCTCGGCGGTAGAGTCCCTCGATTCCGCAAGGCTCATAGGGCTCATATCGACCGATGCAATTCGGCCAGCGCCAGAATGCGAAGGCGCCGAGGCGGGGGTTGCAGATCCCGTCAGCAAAAAGCGTCCCGGCTCATCGCATTCGTCGACAGCAAACCGGACAGCATCCCAAAGCTGCGGCGCATCCTGCCACTCGTCGATAAGATGCGGAGCCGCACCTTCAAGCAGCACCGAGGGCTTCGTGTTTGCAAGCAGCAGATAATCTTGCCGCTTATCGGGATCTTGCATCATCGTCCAACTTGATGCGTGCTGCAATGCAGACTGGGTTTTACCGCACCATTTCGGTCCCCTGACCTCAACAGCGCCGATATACCCCAGTTTTCGCTCAATAAGCCTATCAACAAAGCGAGGAAGATACCGATTTGAATTCAATTTCGCACTCATAGCAGGGTCCTTCCTGCGAAAACAACCGATTGCGAAGATTATAACCAACCGATTGCGAGGTTTTCAACCAACCGATTGCGAAATATGTAACAGTCAAGTTTCGAAGCGCAGCGGATCGCGTAGCAAATAAACGGCGTAATCGTCACTAGTCATGTGAAATCTCCTTGGTACTCGACTGCATGGCAGTTGGAACGTACCAGGGAGGCGGTACCGAATGGAATATCGCCGGTGCTAAACAGCAATAACGCCTAGGTGGGCGAGCGGTGCTCAACCACAACAACGATGGCATCGATTAACGCAAATACTCATTTTGGTAGTTTCAGCTTCAGCTTGCGACGTTTCGCACGGTTACCAGGTTGGCGGATCAACGCGCAGCGAGGTTCTTGCTTCACTGGGCCGCTCAAAAGCGCCAACGTCAGCATTGAGCCGCTTGGTCAGGCCGCTGATCGAATAAAGGGGCAGATACGACACGACTTTCCCGCACTTCTTCTCTTCTCGAGCAGCGAATTCGGAAAGCACTACTGCCTCGGAAATACCGAATTCATCTGCGGAAAGCAGATTGTTTAAGGCGCTATGAATCTTATAATCCTTGCCGGACTTCACCTCAATCGGCAGCACCTGAGCCTCATTGGTCTCAACGACGAAATCAACCTCACCGCGCCGGTTGTTGTGGTAGTAGCGCAGCTTAACACCTGCCGCCGCAAGCTCCTGAGCGACGAAGTTTTCGTAAACCGCGCCGAAATTCACGCTTTTGGCGCCGGCAAGAACATCGGCGGCCACTTCGGTGGGATAACAAGACATAAGCATCCCGCAATCATGCGCATACAGCTTGAAGCGCGAAGGCTCTTCAGTACGCGCAAGCATGAACTTAGGCTCCGTAACGTTGACCGCCTTAAGCGCAGTCTTCGCGCCGACAAGCCACGCGAAATCGTTCGCAAACCGCTCGTATCGCGCCTGCTTTCGCAACGAGTTCAACTGAAAGCGCTTGTTTTCCTTGGCAAGCTGCTGCGGAATCTCATCGTAGATAGCCTTGACCTGCAGCGACCTTCCGTTCGCATATTTGGCAATGTCTTCCCGATACAAACGGACAAGGTCATTAAGAACCTCACGAACAGCACTTAAATCGTGCGAGGAATCGAGGTATGTTTGCACGGCCTCAGGCATACCGCCGATTACAAGGTACAGACGGAACAGGTCGATAAGCTTCCCGTGGACTTCGTCAGAAATTGCGCCCGGCCCGCCGTTGCCAATGCCGGCCGAGTCAAGCACCGTTTGAGGAACGTTTTGCGCCCAGCAGAATTCCTCGAACGTCAGCGGGTACATATGGAGGATGGTCATATACCCAACGGGAAACGACTTCACTTCCGTCAGTTCGACACCAAGCATCGAGCCGGACATGACAACATCGAATCTGCCGTCTTCGAGCAGGTACTTCGAAATGGTCACGATGTTCTGCGCCTTTTGCACTTCGTCGAAAAACAGCAGCGTCTTCCTATCGCCAAGCGGTTTGCCAGAAATAAGGGAAACCATCTCGACAACCTGACGAGCGTCTTGCGCTTTACCAAGAAGCTCGACCGCGCGGGCGTCGTTAAGGAAGTCGATTTTGATGTAGCTGGCGTATTCGTTGCGCGCAAATTCCTCGATGAGGAACGTTTTACCGATCTGACGTGCGCCGTCGACCAGCAGCACCTTTCTTTTTGCAGCCGCCTTCCACCGCAGCAAAGCATCATAGGCCATTCGTTTTAGCAATGCAATCCAATCTCTTGGCACTAACACAACCATTTTTAGCTGCTATTTGTACATTATCACAACTAAATTTTGGCAGCATTTTGGCATTTTCACAACTTTGGCGAAGGGCTTAAGTGCCTCGCAGCAGCTTCGCAAATTGCATAAGCGTGCTTGAGTACCCATATGGCTTAGCACTCGCCTTGACGAGCCCCAGCGCCTTCGCGTTTGAATAGCCCCCGTTCGTCACAGTATCAAATATCCACCCCCGCGCACGGCGGCAGTGGAAATATGGCACCCCGCCGTATGTTTGCCGCGCCTTTGCGCGCACAATACCCGACCAATCTGAAATACGCCTTGTCAACCCAATTGAACGCGCTTTTGCTGGTGCCAAAAGAATTACGTTTTCATAATACTTTTGGCACCGTGGCTCGCTCCGTTATTTGGCTATAGCCGCACGCCGCTATTGAATCGGCGAATTCAATAGCAGGCTGGGGTTGCGGGGCGCGAATTGCGGGGCGTTGGCGCGCTGCTAGTGTTAGCATGGGTTGCAGGGATTGCCGGCGCGGGGTTTGCGACCGGCATGCGAGGGTTCAAGCCAAGGAGGGACCATGGCATTCGAGGACGAAAAAGATCCGTATTGCACCAGCGACAGGTTCGCCACGAAAAACGGCATGAAGGTAGTTGAGCTGGGCGAAGACAGCGCCACCGCTACCATGACCATCGATGAGTCGTTCCTGAACGGCATCGGTATCCCCATGGGCGGGTGCTATTTCACGCTGGGCGACTACTCGTTCGGCGCGGCGTGCCACTACATTAAGAACGAGATTGTGACGCTGAATTCGCAGATCGACTTCATCGCGTCGGCGCAGCTGGGCGACACGGTGTATGCGCGCTGCCATTGCGTGTCGGCCACGCGCCGCACCATGCGCTACGAGGTTGAGATGACCGACCAGAACGGTAAGCTGCTGGCGCTTATGCACGTGACGGGATACCGCAAGGGCCACAAGAAGTAGTGGATGCCGGCGGCGCAAGCGGTGCCCGTTGCGTTTGCCGCGATCGAAAGCCCCTGCTGCTTGGGAATAAACCCAGGTGGCAGGGGCTTTTTGCTGCGGGGCCGGTAGATAACAGTTGTGGGCGGTTTTTGGCGATGATTTTACGCTAGCTCTTCGGTTGTGGTTGGTTATCGATAAGGTTTCGTGCATTCACGAAAAGAAATGGCTGGTCGTGATGCGGCACTTACCAATAGCACGCGGCCAAACCGCCAGCAACCGAACAGGACATGCAATGGCATCGAGCGCTATGCCGTAGGCCCAAAAACAAACGCCAACGCCAGAAGCGCCGTCAGAAACGCTACGTTGACCAGAGTGAACGTGCGCAGGTAGTGCGTGCGGATGCCGGCTCGGCCGACTGAGACGGCCTTGAACGTGATGAGACTTGCCATGGACGCGATGAGCGTGCCCAGGCCGCCGAGGTTCGTGCCCACGATAAGCGCCGACCACTGAGCGGTGAACCCCGACAGCAGCACGGCGGCGGGCACGTTGCTGATGACCTGGCTGGCGCCGACGGCCGCCAGCAGCGCGTTGCCGTCTACCGCTGCGGCCAGCGCGTCATGCAGCAGCGGCACGCGCGCCATGTTGCCCACGAACACGAACAACGCCACGAACGTGGCAAGCAGCCCCCAATCGACGCGGCGCAGCAAACTGGTATCGGACAGCGCCGTTGCCAGCAGCACCACCGCCAGCAGAGCGCGCACGTCTAGCACACCGGCTACGGCAACAAGGCACGCGATGAAAAGCACCAGGTAGAGTGCGAATCGGATGGGATGGGCTGTGAATTCGGAAGATTTTGCCTGGCCGCCAGGGCGTTCGCCTTCGGAAGAGCCCGGCCCACTCGGCGAGCAGAATGTTCTGGCATCGTTCGCATCTGCATTGCTTTCGCGATGAGTTTGCTGCCGATTGCGGACAACCGCGACCGAGCTCGTCACGCTTTCGGACTTCGCCAGCCCCTTCCCCTTCGCCATCTGGGTAGGTTTTTCGCGAAACGTCAGCGCGATCACGGCAGCCAACAAAGTGGCCGACGCCAACGTGTACGGGGCCATGAGCAGGAGAAACTCGCGTATGCTCATGCCCGACGCCGTGAACAGGTACAGGTTTTGCGGGTTGCCGACGGGCGTGAGCATGCTGCCCAGGTTCGCCGCCACCGTCATGAACGTGGCCACCAGGCACAGGCGCGCTTCCATGTTCGCGCGGCGCAGCACCACCAGCGCCAGCGGCACGAACGTGATGAGCGCCACGTCGTTCGTCACCAACATGCTGGCGAAAAAAGCAAGGGCAACCAGCGCTGCGGCCACGGCGCGCGGCGTGCGGGCGCGCGCGACCAGCCAAGCGCCCGCCGCGTCCAGCACGCCGAGTTTACGGAAGCCCGCCACCACCGTCATCAGGCAAAACAGCAGCGCAAGCGTATGCCAGTCGATGTAGCGCGCATAAGCGGCGCCCGGCGGCACCAGCGCACAGGACGCCAGCGCGGCTGCGGCCGCCACCGCCAGCACGGCCTCGCGCGCAAGAAAGGCGCGGATGCGGGCCCCAATGGACCCACGGGGCCGCTTGTCCATGCTGCGCTCCTTTCTTCGCCGTTCGACTGATTAAAACGTGCTTGCCATCAGGTGTTTTGCGGCTGGTCAGCAGCGCTTTCCGTAAACCTTGACCAAGCAAAAAGGAGCCGGCATTGCCCTGCCGGCCCCTTCCGCGGCTGTCACACAAGCTAGCCTGCCCGCAAAACGCTCAGGCTGCCGGCGGCTATTTGATGAACATCGCGTCGCCGAACGAGAGCATGCGGTAGCGTTCGCTGATGGCGTGCTGGTATGCGTTCATGACGTTCTCGCGACTGCTGAAGGCGCTGACCAGCATCATGAGCGTGCTGCGCGGCACGTGGAAGTTCGTGATAAGCGCGTCGATCACGTGGAACTGGCTGCCCGGCAGCAGGTACAGGCTGGTGGCGTCGCGGTTGCGCGGCGTGATAGCGCCCTGCCCGTCGTTCGCGGCCGGGTCCCACGCGCTTTCCAAGCTGCGCACGCTGGTGGTGCCTACCGCGATGACGCGCCCGCCCGCGGCGTGCGTGCGGTTGATGGCGTCAACCGTTTTCTGCGGCACGGTGTAGAACTCGGTGTGCATCTTGTGCGCCAGCGGGTCTTCCTCGTCGACGATGCGGAACGTGTCGAGGCCCACTTCCAGCTCGACGGTTTCCCAGTCGATGCCCTTGGCCTTGACGCGCTCGATGAGCTCGGGCGTAAAGTGCAGGCCGGCCGTGGGCGCAGCGGCCGAGCTTTCGCGGCGCGAATAGACAGTTTGGTAGAGCTCTTCGTCGCCGGCGTAGTGCTTGATGTACGGCGGCAGCGGCGTGTGACCAACCGCGTGAAGTGCCTGGTCAAGCGAGGGATGCGTCGTAGTCAGGCGTGCGACGCGCTCGCCGCGCTGGGCGCCTTCGGCCCAGTCGATGATCTCGGCGGATAGCGCCACGTTGCCTTCGGCGTCCGTGAAGTCGACAACGGCCCCGCTGCCGGGCTTCAAGCGCTTGCCCGGGCGCACGAGCACTTCCCAGATGGCTTGCTGGTTTTCGCCGGGCGCAGGCTGGCCCGCAATGTGCGGCACATCGGCGTATTTCGTTGCTTTCTCGCCCATGAGCTGGCGCAACAGGAACACCTCGGACTGCCCGCCCGTGCCGCGCTTCGCGCCAAGCAGGCGCGCGGGCATGACGCGGGTTTCGTTGGCCACCAGCAGATCGCCGGGGTTGAGGTAGTCGATGATGTCGCGGAAGATGCGGTCCTCAAGCGCGCCCGTTTGCCGATTCATCACCAGCATGCGGCACGCGTCGCGCACCGCCGCCGGCTCCTGCGCAATGAGTTCCTGAGGGAGCTCGTAGTCAAAATCGCTTGTTTTCATCGAGCCGCCAACCTTCCTCGCAGGCCCTGCGCTGCGCTTCGCGCTGCTCGGGTTCGAACAGTCCACTGGGCTGTTCGATAGTCGAAATCGTTTGTTTTCATCGAATCCACCATCCTCGCGAACCCCGCGCCGCGCGGCATCAGGGCATATGAAAAGCCGCAAACCGCGGCCACATTATCGAACGCAAGGATTATACGACAGCGCGGCCGCGTACACGCGAATTAGCCCCTGCACCACGCAAAGCTACATCAAGTGCGTAGGCTGGCGCAGCGTTTGGCACCTTCGCAATCAAAAGGTGCGCGAAGTGCGTAGGTTTCAGCGGCGCCGCTGCACGATGGTGCGTCAAGTGCGCAGGTTGACAAGCGCGCATGGATGCAGGTGCAGACAGCAAGGCCATTTGCCCAGGTCGCAAAAAGCGCACGGGCGCGTGCCGCTCGGCCCACGATTTCATCCTACGCACTTCGCAAACCATTTGTCCTTAGAGCCCAGGCCCGCTGTACGTACCCGTCGCCTCATCGTAGGCCAGCACCAAAACGCGTCCGCTTCGCATGACCGTGCCATCGATGTAATAGTGCGACGCGCCATCAAAATAGATGCCTTCATAGCCCGGAATCCCCGACACAATATCCGTGCCCACATGACCTGCAATAACGTCCAAATCAAAGCGCTTCCCCAGATAATCCGGCATTGATGCGGTGAACCACTCAACAGGCGTGCCGACGCGCCACAAATCCCCCGCTTCCTCATCTATTCCTGCATGCACGAATACTTGTCCTTGTCGAGAAGAGGCCTCCTCCCAGTAGTACGGGAGACCTCGGACCCAGGAAACCACATCGGCGTGATTGCCCACCATACACTCCATTGCGAACCGATACGCCTCCGCAAACTGCTTGCGCATAAGCAGATGGCGAACCCTGCCAAATTGCTCGGCATCGAGAAAACTCTTAGTGGTGGCCAGATTCGAATCGGCAAGCAGCCAACCCCTTGCGAAATCTGAATCGTGCATCATGTCGATGTTTTCGATCAGCATTTCTTCATGGTTCCCACGCAATGCGATGACCTGGCCCGGAAAGCGCTGCTGCAGTTCCATGATTCGCTTGAACACCTGTAGGCTTTTTGCGCCCCTGTCGCAATAATCGCCCAGAAGCACCAGCTTCGATCCGCCATCCGAAAGGTCGATGGTGGCCAGCGCCTGCTCAAAGGGCTCGAGACACCCATGGATGTCGCTCATCGCGTAAATCAAGCGCTCTCCCTTCGTGTTCGCATTGTTTTAAGACGCCCATGGCCTAACGGGTTGCGCCCTCAACGCGTTTCGCAATCTTATCGAACAGCGTATGATACGCAAGCTTATTGCCACGCTTGCGGTCGTCAGGAACCTGGAGCACTGCATCGACCACTTCGCCAACGCCCGAAACGCCAGCAACTTCTGCCATCCAGACATATAGTTCGCCACATTGGATGGGCCAGCGAAATTGTTCATGCTCAGGCGACCGATCACTCCAAGAATGGATCAGATGCCAATGCTGCGTAGGTTCGACACCGCACTCTTTGGCGTACTCTATGTAACCGTCGCTTTTCTGCATATACCCTCCCGCGATCAACCGGTCTGTTTCAGGCGTGGGCACATGCTCTTTCGAGAGGTAAAAATTACGAATCTGCTGGTTATCCATGGTTTTGTTTCCTTCCTTATCATCTGCGATGATTAAGATTATAAGAAGAGGTATGCACTGAATTTTGAGCATCGTCATATTCGCTCAACTACGGCGAGTATTCGGCGCGATGCACGGCTTCTTTCGAAAGGAAGTTCCCATGGCTTCAAAGCTTACGTCCCTGCTCATCGTCGAGGTACTTCAGCGGTGTGCAAGCGAAGAGCACCCTTTAAGCCAATTGGACATTCGCAAAGGGTTGGAACGCGATTACGACGTAAAGATAAGCCGCAATACCATGAGCAGCTACATCGGTGAGCTCCAGGCGCATTTCCCCGACAGCCTTCGGGCACAGGTGCGCGAGCGCATGAACTGCCGCGACGGATCACCGCAAGCCATTTCCACGAACCTGTACTGGATGCACGAGTTTAGCGAGTCCGAAGTCCGGCTGATTGGTGACGGGGTCATGGCCGCGCCGCTTCCGCAAGCACAAAAACGGGAGCTGCTTGAAAAGGTAACGGGGCTTAACCCGCACGCAGGAGTCGGGGTTCTCAAGCACATCGTTTCGGCCGACAGGAAGAAGGAGCACACGACCGTCAATCAGCTTCTCTATAACATCGAGATGCTTGACCAGGCGATTTCTCACAAGAAGCGCATTCAGTTTTACTGGGGTGAGTACGTTGCGAAACATGGGAAACTGGTGCTTGAGCGTACGGAAGATTGTGCAAAAGTTGACCCGCGGCAAATCGTTGCAAGCGACGGGCATTATTACCTGCTGGCAACGTATCCTGGTGCGCCGGACAAGATCTACCACTTTCGCATCGACGTGCTGCTCGATGTTGAAGAACTTGACGAACACGTTGCGAAAAGCACGACCCATCAGGACCTTACCGATTATCGGCAAAAGCATCTCATGATGTTCGGGGGCAAATCCACCGCAACCATTCGCGTACGCGACGAGGCGCCCGCGCGGCTGCGCGTCTTCGATGCGTTCGGCGTGCACGCGCGCGTTGTCGGCAGCACCGATGGGTTCATCGACTTTGAAGTTAAGGCAAACCTTGATGCTGTTCGCTACTGGATTAAACAAAACTCAGAGGCAGTCGAAGCCATCGCCCCGAAAGAGCTGCGCGGAAGCCTAGCCAAAGACGCACGAGCAATGCTAGCGCAATACGAAACCAGCTGAAGCGAATCAAGTTTGCAAGTTCAAACAACAGAAAAGGAGCCCCGACGCCGGGGCTCCTTTTGGAAGCCATCGCTGTGTTTGCGGATGCTTTATACATTGAACTTGAAGTGCATGACGTCGCCGTCTTGCACGACGTATTCTTTGCCTTCTTGGCGCAGCTTGCCGGCGTTGCGGCAGCCCAGTTCACCACCGAGTTCGACGTAGTCGGCATACGACGCGGTTTCGGCCTTGATGAAGCCACGCTCGAAGTCGGAATGGATGACGCCGGCGGCCTGCGGGGCCTTCGCGCCGATGGGGATGGTCCAAGCGCGCGTTTCCGTTTCGCCGCTGGTGAAGTAGCTTTGCAGGCCCAGCAGCTTGTAGGCGCTGCGAACCAGGCGTGCCAAGCCCGACTCCTCAAGGCCCATGGCCTCCAGGTACTCCTTGGCTTCGGCCGGGTCGAGTTCGGCCAGGTCAGCCTCCACCTTCGCCGAAATGGGCACCGGCTGGCAGCCGTCGATCTCGGCCAGATCGGCGTCAAGGGCGTCCTCGTCGACGTTGGCGATGTACAGAATGGGCTTCATGGTAAGCAGGTGCAGGTCGTAGATGGCGTCCTGCTCGTCCTCGTCAAGGCCGAGCGTGCGGGCGCGATGGCCCTCGTTGAGGCCCTCGAGCACCTTCTTCGCCGCCTCGAGCTTCTTCACGCCCGCTTTGTCGCGCTTCGCTTCCTTCTCCAGGCGCGGTAAGGCCTTGTCCAACGTGCCGATGTCGGCCAGGATGAGCTCGGTTTTGATGGTTTCCACGTCCGACGTGGGGTTCACGCGGCCGTCGACGTGTACGACGTCGGGGTCGCTGAAGAAGCGCACAACCTCGCAGATGGCATCCGTCTCGCGGATGTTCGCCAGGAACTGGTTGCCCAGGCCCTCGCCCTGGCTGGCGCCCGCCACCAGGCCGGCGATGTCGACGAACTCGACCGTGGCCGGGACGATTTTGGCGGGGTGGTCGATTTCGGCCAGCTTCTCCAGGCGGTTGTCGGGCACGGGCACGATGCCGACGTTGGGCTCGATGGTGGCGAAGGGGTAGTTGGCTGCCAGGCCGCCCTTGTTCGTGAGGGCCGTGAACAGCGTGGACTTGCCGACGTTGGGCAAGCCCACGATACCGATGGAAAGCGACATGCTGAAACTTCCTAACTCGTGAAATACGTACCCGCCATCATACCGCAAACGCCGCGCCCGCGCGCGGGCGGATTGCGGGCTGGCGCGGCGAGCGCGCGAAGTCGCGAACGGGGGCAAGCGGCTGCAAGGGGAACGGTCGCATCGCGAAACGGCAACGCAACTGCGAGGTTCGCCGCCTGACGCAAGACCTGCGCAGGCGCGCCCGGCAACCTTGGCTGCAAGGGCGCAGCCGGCCCGCTGCCTTCGCCCTTCCCTATTCGCCGAACGAGAAGTCGCCGGGGATGATCTCGATCCAGGAGCCGTCGGGGTCGGCGATGAAGTAGATGCCCATGCGCGGGTTATCGAACACGATGCAGCCCATATCCTCGTGCAGCTTGCGCGCGGCTTCCATGTCGTCGACGGCGAAGGCGATGTGCGTGTCGCGCCCGCCGTTTGCGTAGGGCTCGGTGCGACCGCGGTTCCACGTCAGCTCTATCTCGAACGGCGACTGGTCGTTGACCAGGTACGTGTTCGACCACGAGCTGTCGTCGGGGCCCATTTCGTGCGCCACGTGGAAGCCGAGCGCGCGCTCGTAAAACGCGATGGACGCTTCCTTATCAAGCACGTGGATGCACCAGTGGATGATGCGAGCCTTCATGGTGAAGTCCTTTCGTCGGGGTTTTCGCTTGCCGAACAGTGTGCCGCAAGCATGGGCGGCAACGAGAGCGCAAGCGCGCGAATAGCCGGGAATTCCACGAGCAACGTTTGCCGAAGCTAGCCGAGCGCGGCGCACGGAAGACGGCACCCTGGCCGAGCGGTATCGCTTGCACCGAGAACGCGGCTAGCTTTGAACGAATAGCCGGGTTATTCTCTGCCGCAACCAACCGCCACAAAAAGCGTTCGCCTATCTTTGGCGGCCAGCATAAGAAAAGCCGCCCTTGGGGCGGCTTTTCTCGTATAATCTGCGGTTTTGCGGGCGCTATCTTGGAGACGCAGTGGCCTAGAAGTTCTCAGCCGCGATCTCGAAGTAGGCCTGCGGATGGGCGCACACGGGGCAGACGTCGGGGGCCTGCGTACCCACGACGATGTGGCCGCAGTTGCGACATTCCCACACCTTGACCTCGCTCTTTTCGAACACCTGCGCGGTCTCCACGTTGTGCAGCAGCGCGCGGTAGCGCTCCTCGTGGTGCTTCTCGATGGCGCCGACCTGGCGGAACTTCTCGGCCAGCTCCGGAAAGCCCTCTTCCTCGGCTGTCTTGGCGAAGCCGTCGTACATGTCGGTCCACTCGAAGTTCTCGCCCTCGGCGGCAGCGGTCAGGTTCTCGGCCGTGGTGCCGATGCCCTCAAGCTCGCGCAGCCACATCTTGGCGTGGTACTGCTCGTTGGCCGACGTCTTGCGGAAGATCTCGGCGATTTGCTCGTAGCCTTCCTTCTTCGCCACCGACGCGAAATACGTGTACTTGTTCGTGGCCTGCGACTCGCCGGCAAACGCCGCCTGCAGGTTCTTCTCGGTCTGCGTTCCTGCGTACTTGCTCATGAGAAACCCCTCTCGCTGTATGTGGGCCCGCCGCGCACGTCGCGCTCGGTGCCCCGGTTTCCGTCCCTAGATGGTACGAGCCAGCGCGCCACGGGGCAACCCTCTCCGCGAAAACGCAACGCAAGCGTTGCCCATCGGGCAACTAAATGTGGGGACGAGGGCGCTGGCAGACGTGCGCATGGGCCAGCAACCTGTGCGCAACGGGGCGCCCACTAAACCGCCCTTCCGCGTTCGCCATGCCAGCGAGCCCACGCACAAAGAAGGGCGGCCCCGTGGGAGCCGCCCTTCACATGTGGTTATGTTGTTAACAACCGCGCGACTAGTCGACGTCGATCTTGCAGACCCAGTTGTGCTTGTCTTCCAGGTCGCCGTCCTGGATGCCGGTGAGGGTTTCACGCAGCTTCTTCATGACCGGGCCGATCTCGGTGCAGCCAGCCGGGAACGTGACCTCCTGGTCGGCGCCGTACACCTTGTTGTCGATCTGGCCGACGGGGCTGATGACGGCCGCCGTGCCGCACAGGCCGCACTCGACGAATTCGCCGCTGGCAACCTCTTCCCAGGTCACGTAGCGCTCGTCGACGGTCATGCCCAGGTCCTTGGCCACCTGCACCAGGCTGCGGCGCGTGATGGACGGCAGGATGGAGTCGGTGTGGGACTTCGGCACCACCAACGTGCCGTCTTCCTTCACGAACAGGACGTTCGCGCCGCCGGTTTCCTCGATGTAGGTGCGGCTCTGCGAATCCAGGTAGATGTTCTCGGCATAGCCGTTGCGGTGCGCTTCCATGGTGGGGCGCAGCGACATGGCGTAGTTCAGGCCGGCCTTGATGTTGCCGGTGCCGTGCGGTGCGGCGCGGTCGTACTCGGAGACGCGCAGCTTGATGGGCTTCAGGCCGCCCTTGAAGTACGGGCCGACAGGCGTGACCAGGATGCGGAAGGTGTATTCCGGCGCAGGAGCAACGCCGATGACCTCGCCAGAGCCGATCATGAACGGACGCACGTACAGCGTGGCGCCGGAGCCGAACGGCGGCACCCACGCGGCGTTGGCCTTCACGACCTGCTTGACGGCGTCGACGAACTTGTCCTTCGGAAAGCCGGGCATTTCCAGGCGCTGAGCGGAGTCGAACATGCGCTCGGCGTTCATGTCGGGGCGGAAGCACACGATGGTGCCGTCGGCCGTGGTGTAGGCCTTCAGGCCCTCGAACACTTCCTGGCAATAATGGAAGATGCCGGCGCACTCGGAAAGGTGCAGGTCATGGTCGGTGGTCAGGCCGCCCTCGTCCCATTCGCCGTCCTTCCAATGGGCCTCGTAGCTGTAGTCGGTCTGGTGGTAGCCGAAGTCGAGGCTGCCCCAGTCAAGATCTTTCTTCTCGACCGTCATCGTGATGCTCCTTCGTGAAACGTGCGAGTAATGCTAATGCACAACTTTACACCCAAACCGATAGGGAAACGGGGATTAACCGGGCGCACGCGCCGCGTTTTGC
>OLPG01000236.1_pt1 | contig 58920 bp, 84 predicted proteins | sample 1672311 | NCBI WGS metagenome assembly OLPG01 (sample SAMEA3136670, study PRJEB25190) | human gut metagenome | biome: human gut; feature: human-associated habitat; material: faeces | place: Austria | collected 2013 | reverse complement strand
TCCTGGTAAAATATATTTTCCTTGTAAATCAATAATTTGATAAGATTTATCTAAATTACGATAAGGTTCAATAGCGACAATTTTTTCATTTTCAATAAAAATGGTTTTACCTGTCTCCACTTCCATATCTTTGTGACCATTTAAAACCTTTCCATTGATCAATGCATACTTCATAAATATCCCTTCTTTCCTATATACTCATTATATCAAAACACATTGATTTTATAAGGATTTTTTGTGTTTGTTTCTTACTTGTTACTTATCGATTCAAACTATATGACCTATCCTTATTATATATAAGACCAAAATATACTCAAATTTCTATTCTAAGATAGATGGCGATAAATACATATCACAAAAGTTAAAAAGAAAAGAGATTGTATAACTGAAATCTCCTTTCTAATAACTTTAATCTTTCTTAGGTAATTCTTCAGTAAAAGTTTCCAAGAACTTTTCAATCCATTCATTGACACCTTTGAACATAGGTAATCCCATAAGAGCCCAATTCTTTAGAATACTCAATAATTCAAATACCACAAATAATACTGAGAATACATCGCTGATACCAATATTATCCATATGAACTATTTTGAATATTTGTAAGATTTGTTCTGGTAACCAACAGATTATATTAATATGCAGAATATAATCTAAACAAACTAAAAAGACTACACATGCCAACATGCTAGCCTTTCTAATCATTCCATCAATTCCAATTGAACTGTATGTTTTTTTATCTTTTACTGATAAGAAGAAACCTAATAAAGTATCAAAAATGATTGCTACTGCCACGATAATGATCGTAGTGTGTTGGTGTAAATAATTTAATAAAATATCCATTGTAATCATTTATCCTCACCTTCTATTTATTTTAATATTAATATTTTTTCTAATCTTCCAACATATATTCAATAGACATAAGTTCTCTTGGAGATAAATCAGCTTTTTCAACATCATCAAGAGATAGCTTTTTAATATCTACTTTAACTTCTTCATTTTGAAGTTTTTTAATTTCTTTTTCTAAAGCTTCTAATTTATCAGATGGAACATCGTATTGGTTAGTGTCTTTATCAATGATTGGTTTACCGTTTTCATCTTTATTAGCAAATTCTTCTAATAATTTTGTACGAACATCATCAAATACTTTAACTTCGCCTTCAATAGCTTTGATGTTTTTACCAATACGAAAAGCCACAACACTAGACATTCCATGAGCATTATTTAATTTGTTAAGAGCTTCCATGCTGTCTAAAATATCTTTAATTACCATTTGAGACATCTCCTAACATTTTTTCTTGTTGCTCAAATGCACTATCTTCAAACTCAGCTTCAATTCTTCGAATCTCAACTTTATTTGCTTTGTAAAGTTCCATATTTTGAATATAATCTGTACTGAATGAAATATTATTCGTATTAGAATCAATAGTAGCTGATAATGTTTTAATTAAGTTATCATCTACATAAATTTCTTTTCTCATTGTGAGATTTTTAGTTTCTTTAACTGTTAAAGCCATTCTAGTTTCCTCCTATAATCTTTTCTAGTTTTTCTATTTTGATTTGTTGTTCTTGAACCAAAGCTACTAATGGAGCAAGTAATTCTTCATACTTCATACCCCATCTTAAATATTTGTCATCCATTTTTTCGCCATAATAAGGTTCCTCAATATCTGAATCTTCTCGAATCTTCCATGCTTCTACTAATGACAAATCTCCAAGTTCAAGATTGTTAATTAATTTATAAACAGGTTGAGCCCCAAATCCCATATGAATTCTTTTACCGCTCGCACCTTTAGCATTTAATCGATAAGCAATTGGTTTAAGCCCCATGATAAAGTCTCTCGCTTTGAAATCGTAATCATCAATAACATCTTTTTGTTTTAAATCTGAAGTACTTACGGAACCGCTTGTTGAATATACTGTCGCCCATCTACAATTTGATGTTCCTAGATTAGCAGACCCATCGGAACCGGGTCTAAACGAGTTCATACCATTTGAATGCAGTATGAAATGATATTCACTACCCCATCCGCCTCTGTACTTACTGTACACATTCAACCTTAATCGTGCATTACCGTTATCATAGCTATCCCAAAATTGACCTAAACTATTATCAGTATAGTTTGTCTGAAGAAGTTTCGGTAAAACATATCCATTGATACGAACATGCCCGCCCTTCAGACTGATTTCTCCTCCAGCTTCGTTAATTATATAAAAATTCGTTGTCTTATTATGACCAATCCATCCTTGTCGAGTTCCATTTTGCTTATTATACCAACCAACCCAGTCACCACCTGAAAAATATTGTTTACCAAACCATCCGTTATCTGATACGAGCAACGTATCTGTACCAATTGATCCGCCAGAAATAGTAGTGATTCCATAATTATTGCTAGATGCTATAATTTCATGACCTTTTATACTTGTATATCCGCCACCCTTAATGCTATGTTTAATCGTTAAGAATCCACCTCTAATAATACTTGTACCAATACTTCCAGATAAGTCATTACCGTCCTCAGCGAGTTGTGAGTGTATAGTATAATCAGATTTGACTTTAAAATATCCTGTATCATATATCTCTGTTGTATTCAACACATAACACCTGTTCGCATCGGTGCTAGATACAGGGTCTCCTGTTTGATGATGTACGATAGATTCTTTACTCGTGTAAAGACGACCAGATTTAATATTAATACCAGCAATTGTTCCGCTAGTAGCTGTGATTTTACCAGTTAATTCAGCTGAAGTCGCTTTTAGATTACCAACTGAGTCTACAATAAACTTGTTATTAATATTGATAGATCCCGCTGTAATTGAACCAAGATTGGCAGATAACGAGCTTAAAGTATTTACGCTTATTTTTTCAGCAGTAATTGAGCTGGTATAAATTTTAGCACCGTTAATAAGAGTTTTGTCATTTGCTGAACACCATGAAGAAAGTAAGGTGTTTGCTGAATCTGCCTTAGATATTGCATTTAAGGCATTAGTTGAAGCATTAGTGATTTTCGATTGTGTTTCAGAGTTCAATCCACTAAAAGTAACCAATCCATTAAGATTAATATATTGAGAAATCAATGTAGCAGTACGATCAGTTAAAGTGAAGTCAGTCGCACTTGTACCTGATTTAACAAGCCAGTTAAACTTATCCGCAGTTTGAGTTGCTTGGGTAATAGCCTCGTTAGATATAGAGTCAATTGTATCAACTCTATGTACAATGCTGTCGATTTTATCGGATTCGATTTTGATTGCAGCATCAGTTTCAATCTTAGAGTAATAATTATTTTTTAACTGATCACCAACTTCATCAACTTTTTGAGCAGTCAACGAAATACTTTTCGCATTTTGGTTAATGTTTGTTTCAGCAGTTTCAATTCGTTTTGTCAAGGCCGCAACCGTTTCCTGAGCCTTTTGTGCGGTTGACTTTGCAATCTCAGCTGCGGTAGATACACCTTCAGCTTTCGTCTTTGCATCGTCGGCAACCTGTTGAGCATCGTCAGCGGCACTTTGAGCATTATCGGCAGCCGTTTGGGCATTCTTAGCTGTAGTTTGTGCATCATTGGCATCTTGAAGAGCTTTTGATACATTCTTTTCGGCTTCAGTTACTGCATTTTGGGCAGCTTGAACTTGTTCTTTTGTCGCGTTGACATCAGCAGTAACATTTTTTAAATTTTCTTTAGCAGCAGACAAATCTGACTCTGCAGACTGTAATCTGTTGTTCGCATTTTCAGCTGTAGCTTTTGCTTCGTTTGCTTTTTGTTGGGCATCAGTAGCATTAGCGCTTGCTGAATCGGCTGAAGTTTGAGCATTCTTAGCTGCAGTTTTAGCATCATTTGCTTTTTGTTGAGCTTCATTGGCTGCCGTTTGAGCGTCTTCAGCAGCTTTACGAGCAGCAGTAATCTTTTCTTGAGCATCGGTCGTATCATTTTCAAGTTTAGCTATTTTATTAACTTGACTTGTTAAACCTTCAGCATTTTGAGTAATTTGACTTTGAAGTCTTCCTTCAATCTCAGTCACATCACTTTTACCGGCATATGTCTTTTCAATGTTTGTAGACAACTCGGTTGCACTTTTAGTAATTTCAGCTTTAAGACTTGCTTCAGTTTCACTTAGATCAGTCTTTTTAGCATAGCTCATTTCAAGAGTTTCTTTCGTCTCTTGTAAGTCACCACTAAGACCATCCAAAGTTTCTTTTGTCTTTTCAGCTTGAGACGCCATTTCATCAAGTGTTTTAGTTGTCGATGTAATGTCTTTTTGTAAATTATTGATATTTTCTTTAGCTTTTTTAATATCTTCCTGTGCCGAGTCAACTCTATTTAACGCATCAGAAGCACTGGCTTTAGCTTCGTTAGCGGCAGTCTTTGCTTCATTAGCGGCAGTCTTTGCTTCATTTGATTGATTAATAGCTGTATTCGAATTAGTTATAGCTTCAGCAGCACTTGTCTTCGCATCATCCGCTTTCTTACTTGCATTGGTTGCAGTAGTGCTTGCTTCATTAGCCTTTGTTAGAGCCGACTTAGCTAACTGTTGAGTCTTGTAAGTTTGTTCTCTTTGCTTAACTACATAATCTTTAAACTGTTCAGCAATCATTTTGACTTTTTCGCTGATTCCACCTGATTTGATCAAGAAATCTCCTAATGTTGCTGTTGCAGTTTTATCACAAGATGAGGTTTCTAATTTCAAGACCCTTGCGTTTAGATAAAGCTCACCATTTTCATCAATAATGTTGATGGTATCTCCAATTCGAACATTATCAGGAAGTATAGCAATATCTACTTCATAGTTGTAAATGATATCGTAGTATTTCTTTAAATAAGAAATCGATCTGTTGCATAATTCTGATTGGCTTGTTGTATCGTAAGTATAATATTTAACGATATGACCGCCATAACTTCCATATGTTTCCCATTGATAACGGCTCCATTTAGCTAATGCCGACCTTGAAGCAAGCCATCCAATTTCATTAATATAGATATCTCCATCATCATAGGAATATCCAGCTAATGTTATCGGATATTCAGAACCTTCAGGAGTTCCACCGCTTGGAATCAAGCAAGTAGTTAAATCTGAAATGGAACTTTTGACGATGATATTATCAATGTCCGTATTCAAACGTAATTGAGCAACATTCTCGTTACCACGTTTCTTATAGATGTTGACATACTTATGAGTAATAGTCATATTCTTGACAGTAAAACTGAATCCAATTTCAGCATCGAATGAATTTGCAACACTTAAGATTCTTGCTGTACAAGTATCTTGTCCGGTCCATGAAAGCGTACGATTCAAGTCACTTACTTCATTTAATCCAATTTCAAATCCACTGTCGTATGAGAATTTTTCAACATAAAAGGCGATTGGATGAGGTCCATCTGCTGTATAAGCATCAACTACCTCATTTAATAAATCCAAACCGCCATCTTCTGCATAAATATTAATACTGTGCTCTTTTCTATCGTTTTCAGCTTCGATGATTGTATAGAATCCATTTTCTCCATTATCATCGTAGACAAGCACATAGTTTCCTGATTCACAATATTGAGCTGTTTTAACTGCATCTTCTTCAGCATATAAAATATCGACTGAAAAAGTAGCAACACCAGACTCAACATCTTCTGCTTTTAAATCATTTTGAAATTTTAATCCTTTTGGTAGATTGTTCGAACATGTAGCAACGATGTTCATATGTCTATCAGCTAAATAAATAATCATAAGAACACCTCTCTGTATTTTAATTTCACTGTTGGTTTACGAGCCCAAGATGAGTGAGCAAATTTGATTTGATTATACCCAGGCTTCAAGTAGAAATTATCCCAGTTGTTTCCTAATGCTCCTAAAGAGGGATCTCTTACACCGTTTAAATAAACATCGGCACTTTCACAGTCAATTGTAACAACATTACCACCTCTAAATTTGTTAGGAACGTCACGCCATTTGCTGACATGCATCTTTTGGAAGTCTAAGGCTCTCAAATAGTTATGAGCAACGTATTGGTCTCCCATATTACGTTCACCCCATTGAGCCATTGTTACTTGAATCTTTGTGCATTTAAGATTAGCTATATCAGGAATCGTGTATTGATAGTATGTTCCTTGATAGTAGCATTTGACCATGTTACCTTCTTTTATCACGCAGTTGTGACCTCTTGAGTTATTGTACATGTTTGCCCAATCATACTCATATGGATAGAATAACATTGTTTTAATGTCTTTATCACCGTTTGCGTAGAATGTAAAATATGCACCTTCACCTACTTGATCGGTTTTATTAATAGATACTCCACATATTATTCTGTTGTCATCGGTTAAGAATGTAATTGTCTGGAATCCAGTTTGGCCTTTACCATAGTCTGTTACAAACCATTGATTAAAATAGCAGTAAAAGCTTTGTGCACCTCGTTCGCCATTTGAATCAGCAGGAAGTGTAAGTGTTTTACATCCTCCAGTCCAAAAATGTCCTGTTTGTTTTACACCAGCCAAGTATAGAACTGGATTGACATTACTTCCACCAACATTACCATACCCCATAGAACCACCCGTTCTAACATATGGTCTGAAATAGTCATAAGAATCGGTTGCTAGATTTGCAAAGTCCGATAAATGACATAGGTATTCATTTTGTTGATAAGTTTCGCCATCAACTTCATCGGGATTTCCGAATTGTAGAACTTTCTTTTGGTCATTTACGAAAGCTATATATCCATTATCACTGTACATTGTAGCTGTGAATTTTGGATAAGCTTTTCTGGTTCCTTTGTAATCTATTTCAAAAGTATAACCACCATCTAAAGTTGGTGATACTTCTTTCTCTTCAACTGAATATTTATAAGGGTCCATACATTTAATTGAGATATCTCCTTGTGAAGCTACTGCATCTACAGTATCAATAGGAGTAGAAGAGACACTTTCCACTACTCCTGTGTAATATACTGAAGATTCATCTTTGAAGATGATTTTTAATTCACCATCATGCAAGATGGTTTTTAATTTATTGTATAACGAATGATAATCATTATATGAATTAGCACATAGAGCATAAGAGATTTTTAATGTTCTTGTTTGATCTCTTTTTCTTCTATATGTCGAACCATCAGAGTTACCTACAGTTGTTTCGGTAATATCAACGTCTAATGATTCTCTTCCTTCAACTGAAAGTGTTCTATAACCTACAACACTTCGTTCAAGATATTCGCCATTAATTTGCATTGCAGAATCTGGCAACGGCAATGACGAATGATATGCTGTCATATCCATTAAATATTACCTCTCTTTCTTGATTCTATTTTATTTAATCTATTTAACTCTTCTTGAGTATACTTAGCAGATGCTTTTGCAATTTCTCGCCCATTCACATCCACATGAGTTTCTAATACATATGTTTGGTTTCCAATATCTTCTCCATTTTGATTGATTTTGTCTAATACTGATTTGACAGCAGTATCAACCGTTTCTCTCATCATTTGAGAATTACTTTGGACGTTAATTGAACTAGCTAATGCTAATGAACGTGATCTATTAAACATTGTTTCAACTTGTGAAAGACCATTGTTAATATTAGTCAAGTCCATTAACGGTGTTAAGGTCGGATTGCTTGCCGAAACATTGTTAAGTAATTCTTTAGCCTTACTCATTGTATTACGAACAGAGTCGATAGAGGTATTAGCTAAAGTTGTTCCAGCATTCTTAACTGCTTTTATTTTGTCGATGATACCATTTACGAAGCCTTCGCCATAATAAGAGCCAATACCATAACCAACTTTCGACGGAGAATGCTCGTCAAGTGTTTTCGCACTTGCTTTAGCTGCAGCAGAAGCCAATTCATTACTAGCTTTAATAACTGCTTTTTTCTTACTTTTCATACCATTGATAAAACCTTGGATTAGATTGGCACCATTATCATAGAATGTGTTATAATGCACAATATTTCCTGATGCATTTGTTGCAGCAGCAGCCATATTAGCGACTGCAGAAACAACTAATTCTTTCTTGCCATTGATGCCATTAGCCATACTAGTAGAAAACAATTGCCCAGTTTTTTCGAATTCGCCTGCTTTGTTGTTTAACGTTTGCGCAATACCATCAACAATATTTGTAAATGTTGTTTTAACCATTCCGCTATTACTATTAGCTACAGACGATATAGTATTCATAATTCCAACTACAGCGTTCGTAACTCTTGTCGTGCAATTTTCTAATGGGTTTACAATGTTGTAAACAATTAGTGAGCCAACTCCAGCTAATGAACTTGCACTAGTTCCCAATGTAACAAATGCTGAACCTAACCCGACGATTCCTGAACTGATGTTTGGAATATTTATAGCGCTTAACTTTTCTAAACTACTTACTACACTTTTTAAAGCACCTAATGAACCTGATATATCACCAACGCTGCCGAACAATCTCAAAGCAGTAGCTAATGTGCTTAAATCATTCGAAATACTTTCAGGGAATGTAAGCTTACTCCATTTTGAAAGTGAATCGGCTAATATTCCTAAAGGTTGTGCGATTTCTGACAAAACATTTCCTCCAACCCCAGTTGATGAGAATGCTTTAACGCCTTCCGCAATATTTGTTAAATCAGGTTTTACGTTTGGCGACACATAAACATCAGCCCATTTCTTAATTGAGTCAGCTAATGTTCCTAATGGTTCACAAATAGTACTAATACTGAACCCACCAGGTCCTGCAAAAGTAAACGCTTTAATACCAGTTGCGATATTAATTAGATCAGGTTTGATATTTGGTGATACACTAATATCCTTCCATTTCTTAACAGAATCTGCTAATTTACCTAATGGTTTGGCAATTAAATCAATAGAAAATCCTCCTACAACAGCAAATGTAAATGCTTTAACGCCTTCCGCAATATTAACCATATCGGGTTTTACGTTTGGAGATACGTTGATATCTTCCCATTTTTTAACAGAATCTGCTAATTTACCTAATGGTTTGGCGATTACATCAATAGAGAACCCACCACCAAAGGCAAATGTGAACGCCTTAACTCCCATCGCAATTCTTGTTAAATCAGCTTCGGTATTAGGTGATACATAAATATTTTCCCATTTTGAAAGTGAGTCAGCTAAAGTTCCTAGTGAACTTGATACCTTAGATATAGTATCGGCTCCCCAACCTCCAAGAGTGAACGATTTAATGCCATCGGCTATATTAATCAAATCCGGTTTAACATTTGGTGATACACTTACGTCCGCCCATTTCTTAATTGAATCAGCTAATGTTCCTATTGGTTTAGCAAGTGTTGAAATTGTATCAGCACCCCATCCGCCAAGAGTGAAAGATTTAACACCTTCTGATAAGTTAACTAAATCAGGTTTAATGTTTGGGGATATGCTTATTTTTTCCCAACGTTTGAGCGAACCCGCTAAAACACCTAAAGGTTGTGCGATTTTTGTTATTGTGTTTGCTCCCCAACCTCCTAGGGTAAATGCTTTAATTCCTTGTGAGAGATTAATTAAGTCAGGTTTCATATTTGGTGATATATAAACATTTTCCCATTTCTTAATTGAATCGGCTAACTCACCAATAGGTTTTGCTACTTTGGCAATAGTTAGTGCTCCTAATCCACCTAATGTATTTGCTAAATTTCCTATAGCAATATTGCCTAAAGCTTTTCCCATCGCATCTAGTCCACGATTTATTTCATACCAAGACATGCTTGCGAATTTTTTTAAAGCATCTGCTAATTCACCTAAACTTGAAACAGCAACAACAATAGTTCCTGCGCCTAGTAGTCCACTTAGTCCAGTTAGGTATCCAAGTAAACCACTGACTACACCTAATTCAACAAGCGCTCCTCCTAGTCCAGCTAAACCTTTTATGACTTCATCTTCTTTTAATTTTCCAATCTTTTGTAAAGCCTTTGAGATTTCTTCTAAACTTTGAGCTGCAATTAAGATTGTTGCGGCTCCTACTAATCCTGATAGTCCAGCTAATTTACCAAGTAAACCTGTAACTATGGCGAGCTCAGCAAATGCACCTCCCATCGCTACTAAACCTTTTGTAATTTCTTCCCAACTTAAGAATGAAATTCGTTGTAAGAATTTACTGATTTCTTCCAAACTTTGAACCGTGATTAAAATTGATGTAGACGCAAATAAGCTTTTTCCTTTTCCTAGTTTGCTTAAAACACCGATAGATGCACTTAACTCAGTAAGCGCTCCTCCCATAGCAGATAACCCTTTAGCTATATCTTCCCATGACAATACGCTTACTTGTTTCATGAATTCGGCTATTTTGCTTAAACTTTGAACAGCTATAACTAACGCAGTTGAAGATTTAATACTATCTGTTTTAGCCAACTTACCAGCAATGCCAGTAATAATGCTAATTTCTGTTAGAGCTCCGCCCATTCCTGCTAGACCTCTAGTTATGGTCTTCCAGTTCATCTTTCCGAAAGCGCTTAAACCATCAGCCATATCAGTTAAACTCTTAACTGCAATATTTAAAGAAACACTGCTTAACGCTGAAGATTTACCAAGATATTTGTCAGTCAATTTAGTAATGATGGATAATTCGGCTAAAGCGCCACCCATACCAACTAATCCTCTAATTATTTTATCCCATGATAATTTTGCAAATTCTTGAAGTGCCTTTGCTAAAGTACCACAAGCTTTGCTTATTACAGTTATTGCTAACATGCTCGAAGGTGATACTTTTGCACCATCCATGCTTTTCATAGATGTTATTAATATTTTTAAAGCGATTGGTAATGTTACGAGAGATTTAGTTAATCTTATTCCATCAATCTTCGCTATAATTGTTAACGCTTTACCAAGAACCTTGATTGATTGAGATATTAAGATAAGAGTAGCTCCAGATTTCACAACTCCTCTTAAATTGCTCCCAGATACTATTTTCGAAATTGATTTAAATGATTTGTCAAGCATAAAGAACATAACGCCCATTGCTGTCAAACCTTTACCAACATCAACCATTTTGATTTTCGAAATCGTTTTCAATGATGCTGTTAAAATCCCAATTGAAGCAGCAATAGAAACTAATGTCACAGTTTTAATACCGCTTGTAAACGCTAGTAAAGCATCATGTATTTCAGCTAATCCTGAAGAGAAATCAGAAGAGGTTTCTTTAAAGTTTAATTTATCATGTAAAACGCCTTTCACTTCATCAACTATTCCTGATATTTTCCCAACAGATTCTTCAATTTTATCTAATAATCCGCTAAATGTTTTAATTCCTTGAAAAACGCCTGCTCCAAACAATCCTGCAAACACATCTTTCGTTGAAATATTATCAGTAATCCATCCAAATACTTTACCGAAACCGTTCCAAATACTGCCAACAAATTTGCTGACATAACCTCCAACAACGCTTAATGCATCGGAAAAATTGTGTAATGAACCTGTGACACCAACTAATAAATTTGAAATTCCAGTTACTATTTTGCCTAAACTTTCAGTAGCGCCTGTTGTTTCAAAACCTTTATCTAACGATGTAAAGAAATCCCCAATACTTGCTGTACAACTTAATAAAAGATCGATTAACGATGATGCTCCATCAGAGTTTACAAAATTAAATACAGTTTTACTTACTATTTCTAATCCTTTCTTAAAAATATCTAGAATAGAAAAAAGACCTTCAAAAGTTAGTTTTAAATTATTTAAACGTTCTTCTGTAGGCTTTAGTGATTCACAGAATGTTTTAAATTGTACGGTGTATTGATACAAAGTTTCACCTTTCATATCTGGAAATACGTCTTTCCAAGCACCTTTAATACTTGAAATGTATTTTCCCAAAGTGCCAACCGCAGATGTTAATCCAGCTATAACATTTTGCCTACCTGACAATCTATTGAATTTCTTAGCAAAATCGTCAGCAGATAAGCTTCCCTCTTGTAAAGACGAATTTAACTTATTTACGTTATCAATTGTTTCTGAAGTTACACCTGCGTTTTTTCTCTGTTCTGCGGACATTGAAGCGTAAGATTCAGCCATTTTAGAGACAGTTTCTTTCAACATATCTCCGGTAACCCATCCTTGTTGACATGCTTTCTCAAACGATCCTGTTTTATCAACCATATCGTCAATAGCAACGCCATGATTTTTTGCTACTTGTTTAAATGTTTCATCGAATTTTTCTGTATCAGAAATTCCCTCATTTACAAATTGTTTGTAACCAGTACTTAAATTCAATAAGAATTTATTTCGTTTATCAGCTGACTCTTGAATAATTGCTCCTGCACTATCGCTGATGCTAGTTAGTAAATCTTTTGACTCTTCAAAATCACCAATAATTGTTTCCCAAGATTGAGTCCATCCTGATTGAGCGGCTTCTTTTAAAGTATCCCATAATTGTGTTACAGTTTTAACTTTAGTAGCGGCGTTTACTGCGGTTTCAGCTAATTTGCTAATTTCTTCAGCTTGTTTGTCAGTATATCCTTGAGCGATTAAGTCAGCTTTACTATATGCTCCAGATAATTGAGTTAATGTTTCAGTAAGTACTTCTGTCGTTAGCCAGTTTCCTTGAGATAATGATTCTCTAAATGATCCGTATTTTTTAATAAGCGCATCAACATCTTTCCCCATATGTGTAGCAGTTCGTTTTAAAGCATCTTGGAAAATTTGTCCACCCATACCAGCGTTTACTACTGAGTTCCAGTCTTGCAACTTAACGGTACCAGCAGCTAATGCTTGAGACAATTGATACATTGCAACTGAAGCTTGTTGACTTGTTGATCCTGATACAGCGGCTAAATTGGCAATACCTTTAATTGATGATACTGACTTATCCAAATCAACACCCGCTGCTGTAAATGTTCCAATGTTTCGAGTCATTTCTGTAAAGTTATAAATGGTTTTATCAGCATAAGTATTCAATTCATCCAAGGCAGCATTTACTTGAGTAAGGTTTGCTCCCTTACTTTCTGTATTCGCTAAGATTGTTTGTATAGCATTGATTTGTGTTTCATATTCATCTAAACCAGTTCTAATTGGATCAATAGTTAAGGCGCTTACCAGTTGCTTTCCTGTATTTATAGCGCTATTAGCTATATTAGTTAAAGCTGTAACTCCAATAATTTCCATCGCTGATAATTTTAGCTTTACAGTCTCAACTCCTGATTGAAGTTTGCTAAAATCTACTTTTTTTGCTTCTTTATCTAATTGCTCAAAACCTTTAAGTGACTCTTTAAAATTTAATTTGCTTTTTAGTTTGTCCAATGTAGATAACGTGACACCTACATTCTTCTCAAAATCTTTGTTGTTAAATTGCATCGAGACAATTTTTTCATCTATTTCTCGACTCATACTTCAGTCACCTCTTTCCATGCTTCTTGAGCTAATTTATTAAAAAGAGGTTGAATAGCAGGATTGATATAATCTCGACCCTGTACCCAACCTCCATTACGAGTTCCATGTCCATACTGTAAAATGATTGCTATTGGAACTCCTTTGTTAACATTTGAGTTATAGAAATTTAAAGATACTGAGTCTTTGCTACGTTCTATCTTGTAATACCAAGAATTAGCGGTTTTACCAGAACGTACTGGAGTAGCCTTAGAAAGTAGACGTACTCCCTCTTGACCATATTTATCTAAAATCTCTATTTTTGTTTTTTTATTTAGTTTTTCAAGATAAGCAGTAAGAGCTTTAAAATCACCCTTTTGTTCTATTGAAATCATTCGAGCTAAGCTTTTACTAGATATGTTCCTTTAACAAAACCAGATGGAATTTTTGCCCAATCGCCAATCCATTCTAAGACTGTCACTGTTGTGCCAGGTAACAATCCACCATTTTCATTAGAATGAGCTTGTCCGTCTTTTGTTAATCTATTTTTAGGAACTCTATCATAAGATTCGCCAGGCCCTTCTCTTACCTTTAAAGCAGGTTTAGCTGTTGTTTTATAATTACCAAGAGCTTTACCAGTATTTTTATTTCCATTTTGAATAATAGTATTGCTATTGATTTTTTTAGTGTATTTCAATAGGATCCATCCATCAGATGTTTCTCCCCATCCATTACTTTCAGCAATAATGTCTAAAGGTGTGTTGTTAGGATAAGCTGTTACAATGTTGGCATTGACTGATGGGTTTTTCCTACAGTTTAATCCGCTTGGTGTATTAACTTTTACTTTATATAATGTTGTTTTCTTTTCACTTTCGATAGGCTTTACTGTAACTTGATTAAAATTTGGAACACCATAACCTCTAATATATTTTCCATTTACTTTTAGTGTTCTTCGAGCAACTGAATCATTTTTATTTCCTTCGATTACGGTGATAACGCCTTCGGATACTTTTTCTACAATACCAACATGTTCAGAAGAACCTTTATCATCACCAACACCACTATCTTGCCAGTCATAAAAAATGATCCAACCTGATACAGGTGTTACCGATTCATCTTCTTGCCAACATCCAATTTGTTGGAATAATTCAATCATTTTATTACAACTACATTCAGTAGGAATAATATCTGTACATCCTGCTTTAATCGCACACGCACTTACAAACGTTGCACACCAAGAATCGGTGTATTTAACTTTATAGCTTCTTGCCAATGGTGTGTGTGCATTATAGATATCAATTATTTGACGATGTGTGTTATCTTTTTCATTGCAACCTAACCATCCTCTAGCAATATTTAAAATCGTTTCTGAATTAACCATAGTTATTCTCCTTTCATTTTTTCTTTATCTCTTTTTATTTGTGCTTGTCGTCTAGCATTTAATTCAGCATATTGTAATGCTAAATCTTGCTCACTCATTTTCTTTTCAGGAGTATTCTTTAACACAAATAAATTAATTAATGTTAATAAACTATTAAGATGCCAATATGACATTTCAATAGGTATATGGAGATTAATCATGTAATAATAAATCATTTCAGCAGTCATAATCTCTTTCTTTTTAATCCCACCTTTTTTTGTTGAAGAATTATTGTCAAGTTTCGTAGCAGTATGCGGTGAGTTAATATACTGCTCAATTGTTTTAAAATCTTTTTCTGTTAATCTATTGTAAAGACTATCATCAACGTCAGGTGTAATAGTCATGCATTTTGCGTAGCTCAATCTCTCTTCTAAAGTTAATTTCTCAGTATATAGAAAAGGCTTGCACCATATTTCTTCCCATCGTTTTAGTGATACTAATGAATGTTCTAATTGGATAGTTGTAGCGGGAATTGACGTGAACTTTTCTTCCTTTGAATCCCAGTCTTCACTTTCAGGAATGAATAGTTTTAGCATAACAAATTAAGCTTCTGGCGTATCATTTTCATATTCTTCCAAGTCTTTAACGACTAAGCTTTTAGATGTACATCCATTAATAAAATCTGCAGCAGCCTTTGCATCTGTTGCCAAACTTAACAATAATTTTGAAAAAGCATTTGTGCTAGCAAACGAATCTGATAATTCTTTAGATTTAACGAAACCTCTTCCATCTGCTGTTTTTTCACCATAGGCCTTTAAGATAATTTCTTTGATGAATTTGATGATGCTTTTTCCATCTTCAGCTTTGATGATTCGATTGATGTAACCTTCTAGTCCATCTTTTTCTTGAAAATCTAATTCTACTACTTCAGCTTCAGTGTAATTAAAAAAGAATGAATCGTTACGATTATTCCCATTGAAATCTTGATATGCGATATTTAATTTATACATGTTTATCTCTCCTTTAAAATAATAAAATAAAAAGGAATCGCTTTTTACACGATTCCGCAAATCGATTAACCTTCTGCTACAATAATATCGTAAATTTCTTTAGGCGTAGGTAAAGTAGCTTCTTTTTCAGCTGTACCGTAAATTAAGTCTTCAATTTTCTTTAATTTACCAGCGTCAATAACTCTACTGTCAATAACAATATGTGCAGTTGGTTTTAATTTTTCAACTCCTACTTCAATTGGTGTAGTTGAGAATTCCCAAGATAGTTCTTTAGCTTCTGCTGAGTCATTTTTGGAACTATTTGTTTGGCTAGATGGTTTTGCCAATGCATTATAAACTAAATGAAGTTTATAGCCATGGTCATCTAATTCTGTGTCATTTCCGACTAATGTTCTGTAAGAAAATCCGAAATGTTTTCGCACTTGTTGAGTAACATAAGCACCTGAATTTTCTTTCATTTCAGTAACACCTTGGCAAGCATTAAAACCTGTAGGATAAGTATAAGCTCCAATAGTACCTGCAAATTCTTCTTCAGACATTAGCTCTAAATATTTATGGTTATTAGCATGAATTGCTGAAGGTTCTGCACCTGATGGGTTTTCTTCAACAGACATTAAACCGTCCCAAGCTTCACCTTTACCATATGTTCCTTTATTTTCTAAAGGATAAAATACACCTTTGTCTACGCCTGTTTCGTAATATTTTTTTCCAGTTTGATCCCAAACTAATACAGCCATTATTTGTTCCTCCTTAAATATAATAATTAAAAACGTCATGATTAAGTCCATCAGACTCATAACTGTTTCGATATTCACAATTTGGTATAGTCGATAGTTTAGCAGTTATTGCGCTATCTGGATCATAATCAATGACAATAATTTGATAAGTGAAATTTTGTTTGTAAACTAAATTGTCTGCAAAACGATTGCTGATTTGTTTTCTTGAGTATACTATTGCAGGGTATTCAAGTTTAATATTCTCTGGAGGTTGAAAATACACATGATTTGTTCCTAGAATTTCTACTAATCTTTCATGCAGTTTTAATCTTCTACTTTCCATTGTATTTACCCCCAAGAGTTAGAAGTATTCTAGGGTATTGAATTGAAATATCGGTAATTTTCCATTTAACACCCATTACTTCAGCGTAAAGCAAATCATAGCAATGTTCCGAGATAAATTGGTCAGCAAGAATACTTAAGGAACTAACGAAGTTAATATCATCATTAACTTTATTACTGGTTTGTCTTCGCCATCTATCGTTAATTAAATCACCATAATAGTTTTTTGTTTCAATTACGTTTGACCAACATCCCGGTTTGATTTCTTTTGTTACCCCATATGCAATCTTGCCGTACCATTTACTCATTTTGGTTTTCTCCTTAAACTAAAAATTACCCATCATGATCGCCTGTTGCAGTTTTATCTGTAACATCAAGTTCTAAAGCGATTGCTGAGTAAGGTCTTGTTAAGGCACCAGATAATCTAGTTTCCATTAAGTATTTGTAACGGTTGAAGTCAATATCGAAATCTGAGAATTTAGAGATTTCTCCACCTTTTGTCGAACCGATATTGTAATCATCCATATTTACAAATAAGCCTAATAATTGTTTTGTTTTGTTACCTTGTGAAACTTTTCTTGTTTTGCCTTCGAATTGTTCTACGGTAACAATGTCTTTTACATTTAAAGCTTTTGTTAAATCATTTTTTGACGAATAGATACGTCTACCGTTTAAATCTCTAGCCAATAGCATAACATTTAACATATGTGGTGTGCAGAATAATTCAACATTTCCACTTCCTTTATAATGTTCGCGTAAGAATAATGATTGTTTGATCATAGCTTCAGCGTAAATATATTCTTCACCGAAGTTAGCACCAGTGTTAGCACCTTGTAATTCTTTTTTCATAGCCGCTAAATCCACATCACCATGAATAGTATAAATATCATCGTCTAACCAAATAGGTCTAATATGTTCTTCTGAAATTTTATGAGGATCTCCAGTTTCGCGTCCATCACCGATTAATACAGCTAATGCTACTTCTTCTTTTAGTGCCATAGTCATTACACCATATTGGTATTCAACTACATCAAAGTCAGTAATATCTGTAATGTCATCTCTTTCTAATTCATCTTTAACATAAACTGTTTGTGGATCAGTAGTTCTAGTTAATAAATTGATGTTACCGATTTTTGTTTTTTCTGAACCTTTCTTATAACCTTTTGCTCTAATTTCAGCTTTTCTAGCATCAGCTTTTCTAGTACGAATTCTAGAGAAAGGTGTTTTATGTGCACCGTTAATTACATGGTCAACGAATCCTTGATCTCTTGTTAATAATTCTGGAGCACCTGGATTTAAATTAGTGAACTCAGGGAATAAAGTATCAATTTGATCAATTCCATGTTGTAAATGTTGATGTTCAGACATGTAAGTTTTTAATGCATCTTGGAAACCGTTACTATTACGTTGTTTAGCTAATTCGATAATAGCTTCTTCATCGGCATGCGTTAACACTGTTTGGTTTCCGCCAGTTTCAAATAAATTGTTTTTCATGTAAGTTCCTCCTTGGTCAATTACTTCTTCGTTTAAAGAATGTTTTACTTCGTCGTCTTGTGACTCTTTATCATCAAGTTTTCCAGCTTTTGCATCTTCCACTGCTTTTCCAACAAAGAAATACATAGCTTCTTTTTGTTCTTCGCTCATGCTATCGATAATATCTTTGATGCTTTTTGCTTTAGGATCTTGTTCATTAGGTTTAGACTCTTTTTTTACTGGTTCTTTACCATCTGCATTGTGATATAAATGAAATTCATCATGTGAGATGATAATTGCTTCTTCGCCTTCATCAGATCCATGCTTGATTACAGATTCGATGACTGCTCCAGGATTTGCTCCAGCTAAAACTAATGAAACTTCACTGATTAATCCATGAACCACGTTAGATCCTTGTTGTTTTAATTTTCCAGCACAGATAGAGAATCGTGTGATGTCTTTATGCTCTGTTAACGATTTAGCAACTTTTCCATATTCGGTATCGTTGAATTTAACGTATGCATAAACTCCATCCGGTCTGTTTTCTAGTAATGCGTGGCCTAATACATTTTCTGGATTGTTATGGTCATGATTCCATACAACAGGCACTGTTTCTCCGTCTTGATGTTGAAAAGCATTTGGCATGATTACACGACCATCAGCGCACTTGATGTTGCATTTGGTAGCCCAACCTTCAATGTCAAATTGTTCATCCATTTTGATTTTCCTCCTCATAATATTGTTCTTTATTTAACGATTGCGATTCTTCATTAGGGGCGCTTAGATTCTTATTTCTAAGTTCATCTGCTTTAGGATCTGTTGATGGTTTCCATCCGATCTTTTGTCTCATTTCATTTGAAGACGCAATTTCGTTACGAGTTAATTTGTCTGCGATATCAGCTAATTCAGTTACTGGAACTAGCTTAAAAGGGTCTCTAAAATAAAAAATGGACTGCCCTTGTGTTCTGGCAGTCTTACTTAAAAATTTTCTTTTCATTTCGCAGGCAATAGCAAACACTATTGGTTCAATAGTCCTACTAAAGTAATTAAGCATGGTCTTTTCATCAGCTGTACCATCTAAAATAGATTGCGTGATACCAAGCTGACTATAGAGCATGCTTTGTAAGTATTCGATTTGTTTCATTAGATTGTTATCTAATGACCTATTTAATTGAATTACATGCTCAGTTGAGTCAATGTAACCAATTCCTAGTTTAGAATTATTCAATTGTCTCTCTAATGTAGAGCGTCTATCTTCAGCGTTTTTAATACGTTGTTCGCCCTTTAGCACATAAGGCAATTGAATAATTAAATCTAATTTTCCTGAACCGCTTTGCTCATCGATTGCGTCCAGTAAATTAAGTTTTCTTATTAATCGTTGCATTGTTGAATTGTGTTCATTAATAACAGAGTAGAAAGGATTTTCTACAACTGCTACAGACCGTTTAGGCACTACAACATCTTTTTTAGTACCGCTATTCTCATCATAGACTCGTACTTTAATATGTTGAGGATACCATTCCATAATTTTTCCGACACGAATCGTCTCAACATCAAACGAATTGGTGTTAATATCTAAAGTTGTATCTATAGGCACCAAAGCAACAACACCTTCGTCAAGCATTGACATAACCGCATCTTGCATGAATGCTCTTCCTGTTTGGTCAATGTTTGCTTCCAATGTTAAGCAATTATTCAACCCACTATCAATTATCTCTGTAAAACGTCCGTTCTTATCAACTCTCACATGTTCTATATCTATACTGCTTGCATCCATTGCAATTCTATTAAATATAGATGTAACGATTGAACGTTCGTTTCCTCTAGTGAACCTAGCTCTATCCGGTCGATATGAATAACTTGGTCCTGGCCTAAGAGTAGGGTCCTTGTTATTAATGAAAGCATTCCAGCCGTGCTGTAATCTATCTATAATTTTCATTTTGATTATTGACTCCTTTTAATGATTAGCAATGAGTTTTAAAACGCCATAAGATACTGCTAAACTTGCACCTACGTTACGACATGTAGTAAAAGTAGCTTTTTTCTTAGCTTGTTCAATAGACATATCATACTCAACCATATATTTCGCAACTTGTCTTTTTGTTTGCCCTATGTCTCCTCTTTTAGCTACTGTCGCTTTAGCTTCGGCATACATTCTTTTTCGATCATTCATTTCAGAGTGATATTTTTTTTCCGCATCTTTCACTGATTTATTGTATGTTTCATAAGCCTTATTTAACTTTGCAACGTCATTCTTTGACCATTGCTGCCCTCGTTTATATTTCTTAGCAGTAGTATTGACTATCTTGGTATATTCAATATCGGCTTCTTTCTTAGCATTTTTTCGCCTAGTTTTTATTTGAGTCTTTAAAGTTGGTTGAGATTTTCGGTGTCCCCATTTCATTCCTAGAACACCATAATGCATTAATTCTGATTCTCGTACTAGCATTGGTTGACCTCCTTTTATTGAATTAAGTTATGGAATATTTTATAATTAGCTACAGGAAGGTGAATATATATGAAATTCGAAATTAAAAAACCTAACATGCAATTGCCAAATGTTAAGATGCCAAAAATATTAAAAACTCCGGTACAACGTTCTCTAACAGAAGAAGAGGTATTGAAGCGATTAGATATTCCTGATTGGCGTCATATGACAAAAGATAAGATTATGTCTTTTACTTCATCCTTACAATATATGGATCCAGAAGTAGCTAAAGAAGCTTTAAAGAAGTTTCCTGAGTATGCAGGAATGTGCACTGATGTTTTAACGAATATCAACAAATCTATGAATGATGTATTAGATCATGCTGATAAAACGACAAAACAAATAATAGAAGTTTGTTCGTCACAAATAGAAGTTTTACAAAACGAACTGAAAAAAGAAGATTTAACTGTTGAAGATAAGTTAGCAATAAACGATAGTATAGTTATGTTAATTGAAAAAATGAGCGAATTAAAAAATCATGATGATGAGCAAGCTCGTAAACTTTTTGATAAAGTTATGAGTTTTGGAGCTGGAGCATTAATACTTGCTGCAGCTATAATCGGTGTGGATATCAATAAAAGATAATATATGTTAATTTAATTTACTTACGATTTTTCTTCCAAATCGTTCATAGGTCTTATAAGCGCCATAAGCAGCATTTAAAGTACCTGCAAAACCAATAATTGCCTTCACTGCTTTTTTTCCTGTATTTTGACTTTGTGTCATTCGCATATACTGCTCTTCAGCTTGTAAACGTTTATTGCGTTCCCGTAATTCCCTATCACTCAGTTGATAGGCTTTTTTTCCATCATGAACTTTTAGATAGTCTTCATGATAGTTTTTAATATTCTGTTTTCGACTAATAGACGAATGCAATTTTCTGTGCCCCCATTTCATTCCAAGGACACCGTAGTGCATTAATTCTGATTCTCGTACTAGCATTATTTAACCTCCTTATTCAAATGCTTCGATATTAACTTTGTATGCAACATAGGCGTCCACCAGTGCTGCAACTGCATCAATTTTTCTATCTCTTTTTTTCTTATAAAGTTTTCGATTTCCATTGGTGTCTTCCAATGTAATACAATTACCCATTGCGAAAGACATTAAACTTTCATCGAATATTAGTTTTCTATCTTCTGCTAATATCTTTATTTCACCTAGAGGAACGCTTTCTGTTCTAGCCCCTTGTCTAACCGTTTCAACACCAAATGGTCCATTTTCAGTTGTCCATCTTTTTACAAATTCTTCAGCGTTGTAAGGGTCATAACCAAAGCTTTGAACAATGTACTCTTTTTCGATGATATAGTTATCTAAATCTTCATAAACTTCCATCATATTAAGAACCGCTCCTTCTAGAACAATAAGACTTCCTTCTTTAATGAATTCTTCATATTTTTCTCGCATTGAGAGTGGTAAGCGATTTAAGGTTCTTCTAGTAATATAGTTTCTAGTTTTAACGCCAAAATCACCATATTTGAGTGGGAATAAGAAAGTGAATGCACAGAAGTCATCTCCTTGAGACAAGTCTGCACCTAAAGAACAAGCCATTCTCCAATAATCTTGTTTGGAATGAGGTAAAGTTTCTTGATAAGTAAAGAAATAAGTGTAGCCTTCCATTGGTATACCAAAGCATTTAGCTAAGATATCGTTTCTTGCTGCTGGCGCTGCTTCTGCTCTTTTAACATATCGATGATATGCTTCATAGCTAATTGTTTTTCCAATGTTAGGTTGAGCTTTCACCCATAATTCAGGATGTGCAACTTCGTCAATCGAATCCAAGCAATACCACCAAATAGAAGTATGAGGGTCTTCGATTTCGCCCTTTAAAATTTTCTTTAATTCTATTTTGATGTCATCACCAGAACCATTTCTAACCGTCCCTTCAGAACTAATAGCAACAATGAGCCAATCTTTTACTTTATTAGCTCCTTGTTCCAATGGTGTCATTACATCTTCACGGATATCTCCTGATAACCATTCATCAATTGTTGCACATTTGGTATTTAGTCCCTGAAGTTTGTCGATTGTCATTGGTCTAATTTCAACTATTGAATCAGTTAGAAAATTTTGGATTCCTTTCTTCGTAGATGCTAGGAATTTCTTATCCATTTTAGAAGTGCTGTTATGTATATTACCAGCTGTTAAAAATTTGAAGAGAGGACCTCGTGCCCTCGTGATTGAAGTTCTAATTGGAGCAAGTACTTCTTCTGCTTGACGCATTGTCGGAGCAGTAGCAACTTGTTTAGTGGTTGTGGTATCAACATTTAAGAAATAGTTATGGATGCATGCCCCATACATTGATTTGGCGGCACCTCTGGCTACTATTAAGTACTGTTTATTGGTAAGACGTTTTTTAATTACTTTTTTGACATACCGTCCACCGTTTCCGTCAGGGTACGGTTCATATACTTCTTCTTCTACAAAGTAATACCAACCAAATATTTGTTCACCCCATAGTTTGAATGTGTCTAATAAATGTAAATCGGCGCCATCTGTTAGAGTTAATTCTCTCTCGCAGTAAGAGATCCATCCTTCAATTGCTTCATCATCGTAATAGAAATTAGGATCAGCTATCAGTTGATCAATACGGTTCATTTCCATAGAAATGTTGCGATTAACTGGAATCTGTCGATTAATTACTGCGTCTCTGAAACGTCCATAATAAATAGGTACCGCTGTGTTTGACAGCATTTTGTAATCAGTCCTTTCTATTGATGATTTAATTTATTTTGAGTTTATAGTTCAGAAGCAACATTGATTCTGAATTCCAATTCCTTTAATTGGTCTTTAATAGAATCGCCTACTGCTGAACTTGTGGATGGGTCAAATAAAGTTTTTACTTTTAAATACATATACTCACTAACTGCATTAACAAGCATTTGATTTTCAGAAAACTCGTTCCATTCATCGTCTTTAGACTCAATGCTAAATCCATCCTCGGGACCGGCACCTATTTGGTAAAGTGAAATAAAAACGGAATTGATGTGCCTAATAAGCTGTTCATCAAATTCCGTGTGGTCTTTAGGAATACCTAATTGTATTTTTACTGAGTTTAATATACTATTGTCCATTCTAATCACTCCTTTTCCATGGACAAGTATCAAATAATCTTCTAGGTTGGTAATCATCCATGAGTAACTCTTCATCACCATAATGTATGGCTTTATGAGTGTTATCGGATACGCATATTAAGTTATTCATGTCAAACACTATTGGAGATCTGTTTACTATGTCTTTTTCCGTAATGGGATTAATGTGATGTACATTTATAGGTCCATTAATTTCTCGACCTTCTATGCCTAAATCACGACCATTATCACGAATGATAACCTTATTTCTAACCCGCATCCATTCTTTGCTCTTATATAGCATTTGGTTTAAATATCTTTTTGAACCAAATGTTTGATTTCCAATTTTGTTCTTAACTTGCAAATATTTAAAACGTTCATTAAACGTACGAAGTTTAGATAATTCGTTATAACTCTTTGTCATATTTCGAACTTCCATTTCCGCTGTATTGTTTAAACGCTTCCAGAGCTTCATTGAAAGCTTGTTCGGATGCTTTTTGACTTTCTAGAGCTTCTTTTTTAGCAACCAAAAGCGCATTTTCGTTTTTTAGTTTTTCTAATTCCATCTCCTCTTTTTCCGAAGATACCGACATGGCCAACGAAATCATTTGAGAAGTTGCAGTGCCATCTTCTAAACGGTTAAGTAAATTAGACATAGCTAATGAGCGCATACGCCTTTTGTCAACGTCCGGCGAAATAGATGGATGTGAAGTTCTAGATGTTTTAGAATCTTTTTTTTTCATTAGTTTTTACCTCCTTTTGATGATGTTTAACATGTGTTCTAATGTCTTTGAAGCTACTTATAGATAGATATCGATGAAGTTGGTGGTCATTTTCGTTATGGTTTATGATCTATTTACAGGAGAGATTATATAAGTATTGTTACGCAGTTTTATATAGCAATTGAAGGTGTATTATATGGTGTAAAAAATGTCTATAAGTAGCTTCAAAGACACTAAATATAGAAAAAGTCCCCGAATTTTACCTCCGGGGAAATTTTTAAGACCAGCGCGATATGGGAGGGGGTGTGAATTTTCAAGACCCCCCCCGCTATCCATTCGTTGAAGCAATTCGGTCTTGTTACACTTGTTATATTTGTTTTTTATTAAATGATTTGCTATTTCTAGAAAATATTTTATTTTTATGATTATTCATTTGAATAATTCATTCAATTAATTTGTATTAACGTTTAACTTTCACAAACTTTTTTTCTAAATCGTATTTAATAATTTCATCAATTGCTCTTTCGACTTCTAGTTCGTATTCTTTATCGCTTAAAGTATCAGAAGTCTTTGCGACTCTAGCTAGTAAACCGCATGAATCATGACCTTGAAGTAAATCAAACGCATACCAATTATAGAAGTCGTCTATGGGGTCAAAGGGATTATCGACTGTTGTTAAAGCTACCATGTCTGTCTCCTTTCTATTTGATATACTTAATTACTGTTGATGCAGAAACTCCAAGTTTGTTTGCTATCTCATCGGTAGTAAAACCTGAGTTCTTCATAGCTTTCATACTTGCAATCTTAGCATCAGTAACAGCTAATTTATTTCTAGGCGTTGCACGTTCTCTAAGTTTATCACTATCTGTATGATTAAAGATTTGTGCTTGCTTTGTAGGAGTAATTGCTCCTGCTTGAATTGCTTCCCATTCACTGTCAGTTATTTCAACTAGCGTACGCTTAGCGCCAACAACTGTTCTAGCTCTAGACAATGCTTGCTGACTAAGTTTCTTTTCTTCAGAAGCTGTAAGTTCAGGATGAGCTGCTTTCTTAGCTTTAACCTCACTATTGGCCAATGCTTGTGCTGCTCTCTCCCTAGGTGCGTTTGATAAAGACATTTTAAGTTTATTGTCTAACGATTTGACTTCAGCAGCATACTTATACTTAGCCGCTTTATTAGTTGTGGGGTTAGAAGTGTACACCATCTCTTTACGTGCTCTATTAGCTAGGGATTTCAATCCATTAGCGAAATCGGCATATGTTTCCTCTATAGGGGTCCCAGTGGATAACGTATGGGCGTCGGCGGTCTCAGCCATTCTTGTACTCTTCATCATACGAACTTGAGTCTTACCATGCTTGTCTATATACTCTTCACGTACTTCGTTATAGATGTATGCTCCTTCAGGCTTACTTGAATCATACCAAGGCTTTCCTTTTTGATTAACCTTAGGTGTACCAACTCTTTTCAAAACTCTTTGTTCTGATTTGGCACGAGATAACAATGTAGATACGCCGTGAGTTTCGGCACCAGTTTCAGGATCAATATTACGTTGATACTTCTTCTTTAATGCAGAAACACCATTGTCTTGTTCTGATTTCTTATAATCTAACTCATGCTTAACTGCATCAATTACAACCATTGAATGTCTTACTGCACGTGCTAATTCTTTATCAGTGGCACCTTTGATTGTCATATCAGTAATCAGGTTAGATGTTACACCCATTTCAATTTGCTTTTGTTTTTCAGACATAATCTTCATGCCTTCTCGTTTTGGATAAGCATCTTTAGGATCAAAATTTTTCAATCCATCTAAAGGTCTAGTCGAAGTAATCTTTACTTTGCCAGATAAAGGTATTGTTGTAACAGTGTCACCATCAAAGTCAGCACCCGATAGTATTCCTGCTGTTTTACTATTGATACCAATAGCATCTAATGGTGTTGTTCCCATCATTTTCTTTCCTTCTGCATTCTTATTGTTAACTGTAAGAATAGGTATTTCAAATGTACCAGCATGAGGATAACGAATTAATGCTATCTTTTCTCCATTCTTATAGAATGGCGCATAAACTTCGTTGTCTTTGATAGTAGTTAAAGGAAGTAAGACGTGAGTCTTTTGTCTAGGAAATGCTGTAGCTTTTAAGTGCACTGCACCTGCATCACAATCGTCAGCAAAAGATTTTAATAAGCTTTTCTTTAATACCGGGTTTGTAAGTGCACAAATGTTGTCAAATTCTAATTTCTTTTCTGCAAGCGTTAAATCTAATTGTGTTTTTGCTGTACCAGGAGTTTGTTTTGATAAGACTTGGCCTGAAATCTTTTTAGCCCATTCATTCCAATCTCCTTCTTCTGCTCTTTTATTGATTAAAGATAAATGTTCTTTACCATTTTTATCGATATAATAACTTTGTCCACCTCGTTCTTTAATTAATGAACCAAACGGATTGTGTGGATCGTCCTTAATATCTTTAAGGCATTCCATTTTACTTTTTGATTTACTCTTATTGGTATTAAATCTAACATCGATACCGTCTGGTAAATCATCAGAATATACAGCCATACCTTTAATATACTTTTTGTTATCAACCAAGATTCGAACTTGCGCATACATTGAACCGCCTAAGTCTAAATCTTTAACACCTGGACGAAGTTCAATAAGTCCATCTCTATCTGTTCCACCATCTTCTGCATACCTAATAGCTAATCGTTTAGAGTCCATACTACTTGGATAAGCGAAAGCAGGTTTAAACGTTTCGCCATTATCGTAAGAAATATAATCTTCCAATGAATGAATCTTATCGTAATTAAATATCTCTTTATATTCTGTTCCTGGTGGGCATAATACATTGATTGTAGTATATTTACCTTTATTGGTTACTTGTGGCATTTGTCCTGTATAGACCTTATACCCTTCATTTTCTAGTAAATATAAGCTTTCTTTTAATTTTTCTTTCGATACATTTAAAGAGAGTTCAACACCGGCACCAACATCAATCATACCTTTTTCATCCACTCTCTTTTTTAAGAAGTTTGCAGTTTTTTGTGCTTTATTACTTCTTGCTTCAGTTTGAGAATTTAAAAGGGATCGAACTGAACTTTCAGCAATCCCCATTTTTTCTGCTATTTGATATGAATTAAATCCTTTTTCTTTTAACGCTTTTGCAGTATCAACTTTGATATTTCTAACTTCGTTCTTCGCAATAGAAGCTTGGGCTCTTAGCCCCGTTGTTGAAATGCCAAAGTAATCTGCAATTTCTCTTTCAGTAACTCCTTCTGATTTTAGTTCGTTTATTCTTTGAACAAAATCATTTGCCGAATATGGACCTCCATGTTGATATGGAGTATCACCTGAGCCCCAAGGATATCGACCACTTCGTCTAGGCATACCATAATGTTCTAGCTTATCTTCTAAAACTTCAGTTACTTCTCCAATTGGAATTTTAAATACATATTCTTCATCCATCTTAGATTTCACCTCGTTTCACTTGGTCAATCACGCCATCAAATTCAATGATGATATCCATGATTTCTTTAATCTCATTAGGTTCAGGTTCGTACTCCATAAAATTATTGAACTGATAAATACGTAAGACAGTTTTAATATCGCAAGGATTCATATCATATTCCAAACAATATAAAGCAGCGTAAATCATCAGCTGATCCATTTTAGCTGGAGTTTCTCCAGTCTTTAAATCGTGGATTCGTAATGTCTTATTTCTGAAGCATATTGCATCAGCAGTCCCAAAACAATTTAGAGAATATTTAAGAACTACTTCAGGTTCCATTCTAAAACCAATCGCGTCGTTAATATGCATACAGACAGTTTCTTTTGTTTTAGGTTGTTTTCTTTTTAACCTAATTGCTGTGGCTGCATACTCATGCAATCTAGTTCCACGTTCCACTGCTTGCTTAGCATTGTAAATATCAATTAATTTATTCTTATCGTATTTAAGCCATCGATAATTACTTGCGCTAAGAAACGCGTGCTTACCTTCTAACTCGTAATGCTTGTTGAAGCTCATTAATAATCTCCTCCTTGTTTTCCGGATAAATAAATCTAGCAAAAGACATATCATCCATTTTCTTTACATAATAATCTTGATTTGGTCTATGACTGGCAGTTCTGTTTTTTTTGCATTCTAATACTGCCCATCGATCGTTATAGAAAATAGTTAAATCAGGAATTCCTTGAATATAATTTGCATCATTCTTTAATATCATGCATCCAGGGAATAACTGTTTAAGTTCTTTTATAAGATCAGCCTGAAATTTGTTTTCTTTATTAGCCATAATTCTCTCCTTAATTTCACTAATAAAATAAAAAAGAGAGAACAAATTTAACGTATTGTCTCTCTCCCCTATAATAGTCCTTGTATTTTTCGCGCAAAAAGAAAAGAGCCTAAATATTAGACTCTTAACTCATAATTATTAAAATTCGTCTTCGTCTTTAACATATCCATAAGTACACCACGTGCATCCAGGATATAAATTATCACATGTATAGCATTCTTCACCTGGAGGCTCAGCGTTTATATATTCCAAAAAATCTTGTCGGCTCATTTCATATCCACATCCTAAGCATACAAACATATTTTCTGCTTCATTAAAATGCAATTGGTCGTCACAAAGTGGACAAAGAACTGAAAGACCTTGCTCGTCTGACGCTTCAGAATAGTTGCTTAAAAATTCATCGCTAAAACCTTTACCAATAATTTCGCCATCATCTAATACGTCAAACCCCTGTTCCGTTTTAATAATCTGCGACATTAAAATCATCTCCTTTTGATAATTATATATCAATCAGCCATAAAATATAAGTCTAAACATCATAATTCTCCTAACTTCAAAATTTCTTTGAAAACACCCAAAAATCGGCTTGTGGTCAAAAGCCCACTTTTATTTGTAAAACTTTTTATTTTTTATTAAATTTTTCTATAAAAGTTAGAGAAAAAAGTGGGCAAGTGGGCAAAAATCGAAAAAACGCTGATTATATCAAGGTTTTTTACTGCCCGGTTTTAAAATAAAAGTGGGCAAAAAGTGGGCAAATGACCACAAAAATCGTTAAAATCGACCATTTTCACTCAAAAAACTGACCACAAAAATATAAAAGTGGCCAAAAACTGACCAAAAGCCCACTTTTGAAATATAAAAGTGGCCACTAATTTTGACTAATAATTACGTTTTTTTCTAAAAAATCATACAAATCGTTTTGTGTACATCCTGGTTTTACTACGATAATATTTGCGTTATTCAAAGTTCCCACTGGAAAAAAACCATAACCTTCATTTCTCAAAACTGTTATTACCGTGTATATAGTAGACTTTCTGCATTTATATTCTTCAATAAGTTCTCCATCAATAACCAAGATATTCTCTTTAATTATTTTGTTTTTTATACTACTGAGAATTTTATTAAAATAAACATTATTATCCAAAAATATGAAATAATATAAAAGCATCACCAATTGACCTAAACTTAAATCAAGACATCTCGCAATTTCAGCATTATTCATACTTAAATCTCTTAGCCCTTTATATTCGTTTATCAGTTCATCTTTAGTCCAAACTTTTCTTTCCATAATCTCATCTCTCCTATCGTTTTCTTATCTATCCAAATACTCTGCAAAACCTGATACAATAATTACGACCACTAGTAGTAATAAAAACTCTTCCATCATTCATGCTCCTTTTTATATATTTCATAAGAACTCTTAATTTGTTTAGCAATAGCTTTTTTAATATCTAATGTAAGGCAGTATTCATTCTCTAAACATCTAATTGCATCTTTAACAATAATGCCTAATGTCCAATTAAAATCTAAACCAACGTCGGTGTACATCTGTTTAATTTCCATACTGTAAATTTTTAGTTCGTTGTATTCATTAGATATGTAAATTACTAATCGTGGATCACCAGGATTCAAATAACTTTCATCTATTACAATCTCAAAGTTTTTGCAAATAGTTTTTTCTCTTTTCGCAACTCTTTTAATATAGTAAATTGGAATTTCATATCTAGGACTATTTACAATGCACCAAACTCCATTTTCAGTCACTCCAAAGTTATATCCGTCTTTAATCATTCGCTTAGTGTCAATAACTAATACTATTGGAGTTTCATTTTTCCATCTCTTAGCAGATTTCCAAGCTGTATGAATATCGGCAGTTAAATGAATAGCATTTCTTTTCATTCTTTTAATAAAGCCACTTCTATGAATCAGAGCAGAAGCATGATGAGTAGTTCCATGATACAATTCATCAGGAGGTGCAATATTAGTATTCAATTCCATCTTAATCCAAGGAATAGAATGACCTTGATTGCATTTAATAATCTTTCCTTCAAACGAATCCTTAACCGTATATCTTTGTTTTTCATCATGTTTAACAATATCTCTAAGCATCTTTTCATCCATACGAAATTTACTACACGTGTTAACATGCTCAATCAAATCCTTCACTAATACATAACCATATTGATCCATATGCAAACCTTCAGGATCATGCCTTAATAAATAGCATAAATATCTACTAAGAGAATTACAATATTCATTAACTTTACTCATGATTATCACCTCTCATCTTTTCTCTAAATTCATTTAATTCCTCAATACGTTTTACACTCTTTCTTTGGAAATCTCTACTGTCAAGTACGCCAAGCAAAATAATAAGAAAATATACAAATATAATGATCCCTAATCCAATGAATGCTAATAAAGCACTATTGTAAACTAGCGCCATTATACAGCTAAACCACCCACCAGATATGAGTAATATGCTTAACGGACTGCCTAAAAATCCCCATAACCAGTATCTAATTTTATCTTCCATACAATTCTCTCCTATTACCTATCTAAATAAGCTAATCCTAAAATTAATATCACGTATAATGCCATAATCAAAACTGCTTCCATTTTTATTTAACCTCCTAACTAAATGCCCAAAGAATAATCATAATTAACGCAAATACGTTAATAAATACCCATGACCATAAAATATATCTATTTGTTTCTAATATTTCATCTTTATGTATCCCTAAATATGACCAAATAGATGCATATAAAGCAATACCTAAAATTATAGTAACAACTCTTATTGCTATTTTTATTTCTTGCATACAATTCACTCCTATCTCAATCTATCAATATGCCGGCAAATATACCCAGTGCAAAACGAAATCCACAGTAATAGTATTTGATTTGCATTAGCATGCAACATACCAGTTAATACTAAAATTAAATATATCCCGCTAAAAATCATCAAGAACATCTTCTATCCTCCATAACTCATCATCTTTCTTAAATAACTTGCATACCCACTATTATTAGGGCAATATTTTTCTGCTATTTTCTCAGGTGTATCCAACCCAATAGCAAAGTAATTATTAGCTAAGTTCTGCACCCACGCATCAATTCCTTCGTCGATGGTGTCATAGTAAATAGGAACTTCATTTCTACTCATACCACCCGGATTATTCTTAACGGTACAAGCATACGAACTCCACCATCCAGTTTCATAACGACCAATAGCTAAAGTAATATTGTAATCAGCACCATAAATGTCACAGGCAATTCTAATTTTTTCTTCCATTGATCCACCTGCAGCAATTTGTTCCAAAGGAGTCAGTTCCACAATATTATCTTCAGGTTCTTCTGGAATCCAAATTTCAATAGGTTCAGTATTCTCAGCAATGTCTTCTTGTGTTGGTTCTTGTTCTACTTGTTCGGTCTCTCTCGAAACGTTCTCAACCAACTTATCGGTGGGACACTCCCTCTCAATCTTTTTTTCATCAACTTTGCTAACAGTAAAAGAATCAGCATCATCAATATCCGTTTTTACTACATTTTCTTCAACGCTATCTAATGCATAAACTTTATTTAAATTAGAATATGGTACCCCTAATAACCAACCAAATATCAACCAAACAACAATGACAACTATAACAACTTTCTTTACTAATTTCATAATCTTCACACCTTTCAAAAATATAAATAAAAAGAGACTGGATTATTTACCAGCCTCAATCTTTGTATTTATCCAATTGTAAATATCAATTAACTTAAACTCACTTTCTTTCATGATAGTTCACCAGTATTAATGATTAAAGTCTTGATATAACTATCGCCCGTTACATTACATCCATTAACTTTAAGGTCTAATATCAGCCTATCGATATTATTCCAATTTTTGAATTTACATTCCATTAGAGTAATGTTAGTTAAATCTGATATGATTGTAAGTGAATCTGGATTCGAATATTTACCATTTTCAAATAATTCTAATAAATCTTTTACTTTAATTTTTTCCATTTTTCTCCCCCATACAATTGATGTAAAACTTCTAAATACTCAATCGGTCCAAATATACCAATTAGAATTCGTAAAAATGTAATAGCACCTAATAGTAACAATAAAGTAATCATTACATTATTCCTCTACATAAATTTTTAGGGTTATATCACCATTATAAACACAAACCGCACAATTAAGCACATTACGTTCTAAAATATGAGATGCAATATTCCCCCAGCTTCTAAAAGTACATTTCATTAAAGGGTGCTCTTCATCTTGTGTAGTGACAGTAATCGCATCTATATTGGTATAATCTCCATCATCAAATATATCTAGTACATCTTTCACTCTAATATTTTTCATTCCCATTTTATTTACCTCCTTTTTAAGAAATTCGATTTGGTCGTTTATTGTATCTAAAATATGCGCATCCGAAACACCAAACGGTAAGTCTATAGAATTGCTTCTACCATATGTATCATCAACAATTACATGTACATGAGTTTCATTTGGTCTAAAGAATAAGTTTATCGAAGATACAAAACCGTCTCTAAAAATTGCCTTAATTTCATCCACTAATGATTTTTGTTTTATAATAACCTTATCAAGCTCTTTTTTCGCAAATATTAATGAATCCACACTATCATCGTGCTTTTTCTCAAATTTGTCTTTATAAACATCTTTACAAGTTTCTTCATCCTTAATATAAATGTTTAGCCCGGGTTCACTGCTTGTGTCATTTGGTGAAAATTTAAACACTTCTGAATTTAAAACTTTTTCTGTTAAGAATTCACGCCATCTTTCAGGATGTAAAACGCCACATAAACCATCATCATCTTCTGAGAAAATATCAATATACTCAATATCTTCGATATATAGTTTTTCTAATAAATCAATTGCTTTCATTTTCTTTCTCTCCTTTAGACCATAACTCGATTACGCAAAAATCAGCGGCATGGAAAATACCTACAACTTCCATATTTAGAATTTCCTCAGGCCATTCATCAATATGTTTGTTCTTTTTCTCGTCATAATAAGTATGTTTATAACCTTCAAATATAGTTTCATGACCTTCTTCATCCATAACGCAAATCTCTTCTCGTGTACCAAAATCAGACAACTCATAAAAATCTCTAACTTTCATCTTCAATTACCTCCATATAATTTATATAAAACTTCTAAATACTCAAAAGGGACTTTTTTCTTAAGCCCCTTCGAAACGTAATATAATTTTCCATACTCCTCTTTTAACTGATTGAAATGATCAAATATAAATGTGCACTCAGATACCGTCAAATCATTATCCTTACAAAACTTTGGAGTTAAGTGTAGGGTTGGTTTACAATTTACCATCCGACAATATCTCATAAATAAATCAAACATCTTTATCCTCTGGAATTTGAAATACGCTATAGCTATTAATGAGCATTCTTTCTGAAGAGGACATGCGACCTAAAAAAATATTGTTAGTATTTATAACCCAGTTTTCAAATTCTTTTAAAGTATTATAGGCATTACTTTTATATTGATATTTACCCAATCTAATTGTAGAGCCACCGCGTTGTATACCTAGTAAATCGAACACATAATTTTCATTCATTCCTCTTTCTTGAATATAAATACCATCAACTTTTGTTAATATACTTCCATCTTGACTTCTAACCCAAATATCCATAATCATTTACCTCCTAATTACATATAAAAAGAAAGACTCAGATTTTACTCCGAGCCTTTAATCTTTTATTTCTTAAAGTGCCAGCTTTTTAAATCAGGTTTCCTGTCAATTATACCAATTTTATGCATATACAATTCCTCTGCAAAAAGAATTCTCCGTATAACAAATATAGGTATCCACGGATACTTCTTTTTGATTAATTTCATACAATCTATGGTATCGTAATATAAATCCTTATTCATAAAATATCACTCCCTTCATAATAGAAGTTGTATTTTTCGCTAACCAATAATTATTTACCTCCTTAATGTCTACCGTATGGGATTTCATGAACCACATAATCTATAGCCATTACATTTTCTAACATTGGACGTTTAAAACGAATTCGTTCCCAAAGAAATGGATCGCCATTTAACCTAGATTTCATAGGTATATTATCAGCACGGTTAACCATCCAAGTGCCTTCTCCTGATCTTTTTAAATATTCTTCTAATGATATTTTTTCTTGACTTAATAAGCGTTTTAATTTATCGTAATCAATTTCTAATTCTTCGAAGTACTTAATATGCTCCTCATTAATATCTTTTTGGATATATTCTGCTAAATCCATCAAGTTATAAAAATATTTATGCATTATAATTCTATAATGAGCATTTTCATCTTTTTTATTTTCTTCATTATAAATCTTTTCAACGATATAAATATTTTCCATAATCATTCCTCCAATTCTATGTTATTAAACACAATACGATCACTACCATAATACCTAATGCTAATAATACTTCTGGACATTCGTTAACCGTATATCCTACAGTCCCAATCCAAATAAGAATATATCCATAATTATTAATCCTCCTAAGTAACTAATTCTAAAATAATAGCAAAGAATAATGCAATTAGTGCACAATACCAATATCCATACCATACACAAATCATCGTTGTAATTACAATTATCAAATCTAGCATTTTTCTTCTCCTAATAAAATATCAAATTTAAAATCATAAATAATAATGTGACTAGTAATAAATACAGTAAAAGATTAAAAAGCTTATACCATATTAAAACAATCACAACTGCTATAAATATGCCTACCATTAATATTCCTCCACAAACTCATTCACTTTGTCAAATACGTAATAGAATGGATAAATAGCTATCCAAATTGCTAATAATATCAATAGGAAAACGCATGCAATAAAACCTAATATGATATCTAACACTGCATTTAACTTATGGTCTTTTTCTATGCATTCTAGATCAAACATTATCACGTCTTTTATTGTGGTGAATGTTAGGTTTAAATATTTTAAAATAGCATCACGTTTTATATAGATAACTAATCCAGTAAGCACACTCATAAACATTCTAATTATCATGTTTTTCTCCTATAATTAAAAATGAGAATTCCAAAGTTTCAATCCACTTACAGAATTCTCTCCATTCATCTAATTTATGATTTTTTCTAGCATGATATATGTTATACAACACTTCATAATTCAGCATAACATTACGAGTTTGGTTATAGCTACTTGGAAGAAGCTGAATCATCTGCCACCAATCTCGCTTATTACCGGGAGAAAAGAACCGATCCCCTACTGTAAAGTATTTCCTAGCATTATTAAGATCGTCGATCATCCTTCTCATCTGTTCCAAATAACCACCCATAAGATGCTCACAACTGAAATCATCCATCGTAAATTCCTTAGCCTGGATTTTATGCATCGTACTACAAGAGTTTGCAACCGTTCCAACTTTATAAGTATCGAATTCTTTCCACCAATATAAAGGCGCAGTGATTCGTACCATAACAGGCATCATTCTCATAAACTTACGATGGTCAGTTCCAGCCTTAGCTAATTTTTTCATTAAGTTCTTGTCGTTAGGACCTAATTCTAATCCATAATATTTATAACATGATTCTCTTTCTATATCTCCACGTTTACAACAGCCATCCTTATCAATATGGCCACATTTTTTACAATCATATCCATCATAACTATCGCTTTTATTCCAACTATTCATTGGATTCCTCATTCCCTCAATGACAAACATCATTTGATCAGTGCTTGGTTCTACCGTATGTTCTAATTTAATCATTTTTCTTTACTCTCCTTTTTATATAAAAAAATAAAAGAGTCTATTTTTTAGACTCTATCAGTTCGATGTATAACTTTGATTTTTTTACACCTTTAACGTATCCAATTATATCGCCAATATCATCAATATCATACTGAAAAATTACGAATTGTTTATTAATTGGTCTAAGATACGGTCTCATTTTTGAACGCACAAATCTTCCGTATTCAGGATTGATACCCCATTCATTACCACCGACTACTATCGGTTTACCAAGCAAATCGTATTCTGAATTTATTTCAGATATATGCTCCTTATATACATTAACCACCTTCGACTTATGTTTCATATACCATTTCGCCATACTTTTCTGTAAAATTTTTGGCACCCTTTCGTAATTGTATACTATTTTATAAAATGTTTCATTCATATTACACGTCTCCTTTCATTAAATAGACTGTATAATTAGCGTATATTTAATTTAATCATTTTCTATTCTCCTTTTTATTCAGCGTAACCGCCTAATCCTATATTAAGCATCTTATCTTCTTCAATCTCTTCAATATAAACATGAATGTCATCTATTGATGTTACAGTTGTCCAATTATCATTTTTATTTTTCTCAAATAGTTCTTTAACTATTTTTGTTTTAGCTTTTTCTGCTAAATTTTTAGATGAAAATACACCAAATAATCCTACGTACGACCCATATCCGCCATAATATGTTTCACCATAAACTACATAAATTTTATTTTTCATTTTCGCGCCCCATTTCTTCTAACTTAGCATTAAACAATCTTTTTTCAGCTTTAGTCATAGTTGCAACTTTACTAGAACCAATAATATGTTTACTATAGCATGCTACTCTATAATCTTTTTTGCTAATATCAATCACTCGCATCTTATTGTCATTAATATGTTTTAAATAAGTTAAGTGTCCATCAGCACCCGGTTTGATTAACTTATAACCCGCTTCTAAAATTTCAATATCGGCTTTACTAGGACCATCTTTAAAACCGCCATGTTTTTTGATTAATTTGATAACAGTTTGAATTGGAACATAGCCGTAAACAGTATTGATGCAACCTTCTTCATTTTTTTCAGCTTTACTATCTTCAGCATAACTGTTTATTATCGTATCCTTTTCGCTAGGATACCCTAATTCAACACTAGAATATGGGTACGCACCAGATTTTCTAGGATAACAGTAAGTGTACTGGTTTGCTTGACATGAGAAGCTATAACCATCTCTACAAATAATTCTTTCGATAACACCATCGATTTCTCTACCGTTTATAATACATTCAATATTCCTATGTTCTTTTAACCACTCGTTTAATACATCCATCTTTATCTCTCCTTTTTCAAAATCTTTATCTCTTGATAAGCTCTTATCAATTCAAATAATAATGATTCTTTCTCTGATAATTCATACTCCAAAGGTTCCATTAGGCAATAATGCTTACTTACCACACCACTAGTTTTTATTTTTCCATCTTTAATAGTAACTGCATAATAGTATATATAATCACCTTCTCGGATTCCTTTGAAATATTTCAAGGTTATTCCATTATCTATTTTTTTACACCATCCTAATCGCTTTATAAGAGTATCAACTTTATCCTCCATAACATACACTCTCCTTTATTTTTCAACATAAATTTTAGTTATATATTTATATCCAACTTTATCCCTAATAGTTCCTCTAGGGCAAAGAACTTCAGATGTTACTCTAATATTCATTAAATGTTCTCCACGGAAACAAACATGCAAATACCTACAACTTGTACCTGTAGCCTCCTCAATTAATAAAGTTCTGCTAAGCAATAAAGCCACGTAGTTATTTAAATTGATCTCATAATTAGTAAATTTAAATATCTCTTCTAGAATTTTTTGATTTGTTTCAAAACTTGCCAGTTCGCATATAGCATCCATTCGTTGGCGTAAGAAGTCCAAATCTTCAGTACATTTATCCACAGACATAATCAATTTTTTATTTATTTTTGGCAGCCCTTCAAACATATTAATCACTTCCAATCAACTAAATATAATTTTCTTAACAATACTAATTAGTGTTATTCCTGCCCAAATACCTATTGCTTTGCCAAAGGAAAAAGGTATGCCCCACCCAAGATATACCACAAATAAAAGCCCGACTATTACAATAATAGAACTTAATATAGTTATTAAATCTTTCATTATTCTTCTCCTTTAAATTGATTTGCTAAATCAGGTGTAATGACTGTAGCCCAGCCATATTCGTTCAAACATCCTGTATTTTTATAAGCTCTTTGTTCAGCCTTTGCAGTTTCATCAACACCATTTTTAAATGCCGCACAACATAAATAACCTACTCCTAACAATATCATTCCTCCACCAATTAAAATATCTTTTGTTTGAGTTAGTAGTGATGATTTAACAATAATCTCTTCAGTTGCACCTCCATCCACTCTAGTCAAATCTCCAAATTTAATTTTCATAATTTTTTCTCTCCTTTTCTAAAAATAAAATAAAAAGAAATAGAACCGAGTTTGAGTCGGTCTCTCCCGAGGGTTAGTCAGGCGCTTTCACACATAAGCTATCTACTTCTCATTATATAAGTTGCATGTTTCGCGTAATAAAAAGAAGAGTCTTTGTTAAACTCTTCTCTTACTTAGAATTCTGACTTCTGGACATAATATTCTTTCAGCGCGTATCCAATTGACATATTCAATTATTGTTTTAAAATATCGTACGTCTTTTGGTACGCCATCTCTACTATATTCTATTTTTATCATAAGTAATCCTCCTCATAATATAGAGTGTTATTTATGCGCTTTATTCAAAATCTCATTACCGCAAGCAGCATAACCAGCAATATCTACATAACTATCGCCAGTTCCACCACCATTTTTAATTCTTGAAATCTTCATTAGAATCATCATGTCTGCTACTTGTTGAGCTGAAATATCCGTATCTAAATAGTCAGACCAGAAACTAGCAATAGTAGCAAAGTTAGATTCAGGAGTACCGTAATCTTGTTCCCTATCGCCCATGACACATTTTTTAGCAGCATCTAATGTTTCTTCACGGATTGATGTTTCTTTTCCGTCAGCTATTTCCGCTTCTTCTAATGTACCTTCTATTACCTTTTTGAGTATTAGGCGATTCAACTTCACAAATTTCATATTCATCTAAATCAGGAAGATCGCCATGCAATATTGCAAATAACTTATCATAATTATCACCGATTTTTCCTTGTGTACCGAGAGCAACAATATAAGTGTCAAATATATTTTTATTCGTTACTTCTACGAATGGGTCAATTAATACATCTTCAGTTAGTAATTTTCGATCACCTAACATATAAATGCAGTCAATCGTTTTTAGTTTATCAGTATATGTTAAATTTAATTTAATTTCATTACTATTTAAGAAATGTTTAAACTCTTTAATATTGTTTTCAGTCATAGCATCTATGAGTTTTTCAACTGACATCTTCTCTTACCTCCTAAAAACTAATAAATCCTAAACGTTCAGCCCAGCGCTTCCATTTAGGATTGTCTAAAGTATGAAATTTTTCAATTGGTTCACCATTATCAATGTGATGTAATAAATCTAAGCACATATTCATGTCACCACATTCTTCCTCTAAATCCTCAGTTCTATTTACATGAATTAAATGCGTTTCAACATTAATACCATCAATAATTTCTTTAACTGAATAAGGAGTAACATTATTCGTATCTTCAGTGGATCTAATCAATTTAATCGCAAATTTACTTAATTCGTTTGCGTATTCGGAAATACGATTACCAACACCAGCCACTTCACTAGCTTCTTCTGCAAGCTGTTCTAAAATATCACGACGAGTTAATTTAGTTAAAATAAACTCAATATAATCGATATTAGGATTACGAGATTCATCATCGATATAACTATCAAGACTAAATATAGAGTTCACTATTTCTTTTAAGATATGTTTACAACGTTCCTCATCCTGTTTTAAGAATATCCAAGCAGTATCAGAATATGTCAATAAGTACATAGATTCATGATTAAGACGATATTTTAGAATGTCGTTTTTGATAACTTGCAGACCCCTAGGATGCTCACATAACCACATTAAAGCATCTTTTACAGTTTTAATATCAATAGCCTCAAGCATAACATATTTACATATTTCTTTATCTTTTTCAGCATCGATGAATTCGATTACGGGAATTGTCGTTTCTACTTTAACACTTATCATATTTGCTACTAAAAATGTTACTAATTCATTAAATTTAATTTCCTTCATTTTTAATCTCTCCTTTAATTTTATTTTCTAATTCTTCTTTTTGTATTAATAAAGATGCTAATATCGCTCTAGCATCAATTTCACTAATCGAATCACATGTATGAAAACCGCAAGATTCATAATAAATGTCAATTTTTACTGTATATTTATTATTTCCAGAATATTTTTTTAAAGCATCGCACATGTGTTTTGCAGTTTTCACATCATTATTAATTCTATTCAATTTTCTAATCTTTTCTTCATCAATGCTACTCATCTAAATATCCTCCAAAATCGCATAAAACTCTATTATTTGGGTCGACTTCCTTTGGAAATGCTTCAAAATAACCAAATTTAGAACGCCAAAGATTAAAAGACGGGTTTTTTCTATTAACTAATATGTATAAAGGCTCATACATATTATCTGCGTTTTCAACATCAATATCTTCAAAGTAAAAGGAAATATCTTTCACAACATTTCCTTTACTGCACCCTGGATATAAATAAGATCCATATAATTTCATAAATTCATGCAATGCGAAACTTGTATACCCTCCTGCATCTTCATTTGGCATTTTTGGTGTAATATTTTTAAAACCTCTTAAAATCAATTCATCGTCTTTATGATAATAAATATTTTTTCCAAAATCTGTTAATTTAACTTTTACAATTGAATTAAAATTTATCTTTTTCATTTTTATTGTCTCCCTTTTCTATATTTTCTATCTCTTGGTACCACATTATAATAAAAAGAGACAAACCTAATATCACATCGCCTATCAAAAATATCCAAGCGACTGGACTGTCTGCCTCTAAATATGTCAATTGTATCCCAATCCAAAATAAACTAAATATGGTTAAAACTATTCTCCACATTATCTAACAACACCTTCGACTTTTATTCTAATCTTACCTAAAATATCTTCAACTATTTCACGAGTATCATCACTTAACAAAATATGAGCTTTGTGTTTATCGTACCAATTAAAGATTTCCGATAAGTTACCAGTTTTAAAGCTAAATGACCACCAATCGCAAATCATTTCGATAATATAATTATAAGGCATATCTAAACAGATAATTCCTTCTTTAGGGTCATCATTAATCAATACCCAATGTTGCCAGTGATGCGGATTTACATGAATATGATGTAACCATGCCAAATTAAACTTTTGAGTATTTTCAAAAGATTTGTTTCCGTAGAAATAATTGTCATATGCATCATATTCTTCAGGATCTGATTTACTAGCATCATGTTTTAAAACGATTTGCCATTCCCAGTCAAAATCGTTTCCGTCTTCATCTGTACAATTTAATACTTCTGGCAAATTATCTTGGAGCCAAACTAACGCTGCCCCAACATTTACCTTGTGCTCTTTTAAATAATTATCATATTCTAAACTCATTCTTCAATTCTCCTCTTCTTACCAATTTGTAAATTTTCTCTTATTAAATTCTTTTTTAGTATCTAAAGCTCTTCTAATGGCCAAATCAATACTACTGCTACTTTGTAAATGGTAATAAAATAAATCATGGTATAAAGTATTTAATCTATCTATTCGACCACTTGCTTGTTTCATTACTTTATATGAATAATTTGGACTATAAAATATAATTGTGTCGGTTTTAACACAGTTCCATCCTTCACATCCTGCAGTGTATTGAACCAAATATACCCATTTATCACCGTCAGGTATTTCTTGATGCACACGTCCATTCCATTCAGCTATTTTATAATCGTCTCCGTAATCTAAGTTTTTTAATATCTCTAATTCATAATTAAAGTTATAAAATATAATCGCTCTTGGCGTCTTTTCCATGATTTCAAGTAACGCAACCTGCTTAGATTCATCAGAATTAACTATTTTTCTTAAAATATAACACATTGAGCTTGGATTACTTACAGGCTCGTTCTTATATGGATCCCATCTATTTTTCAAAGCGTTACGATACTGTTTAATATCATAGCTATGCCTAACATAAATATGATGAGGCTCAGTATGTCTCTCGACTGAAATATCAACAAGCAATTGGTTTCTTAATTTATTTAATTTGTATACACCCATATATCTATCGATTTTTGGATATTTTGTAAATCTAGAATATATAACGTGTTCGTTGATAAATTCCGATTTGTTTCTATAAAATCCGTTTGCAATAAATACAGGAATATAGTCAGACCATTGGTCCCCTGGTGTTGCACTCAATAATATCCAATTGTTGTGCTTAGCAACATGGATAAATGTTTTCGACCACTTACCATATCCAATTACTCTTTGTTCATCAAAAATAAAAAAGGACTTGGTAATGTCCTTATATTTTTCAATGTTATTCCATGAGTCAACAACGACTTTATTAGAATATAAATTAACTTTTTCATCTGTTGATAGCAAATATGGTGTCATGTCCCCAAGCCATTCATGTGTATCACGTTTTCGTGCAGTTGTGATAATATATAAATCTTGTGGTGGGTCATTCATCGGAATATAATTGTCTGATGTCAGATCTCCACCATTTTCTTTATAATAATACCCTAAAGCAGTTCTAGATTTTCCAGTCCCAACACCACCACATAATATACAACCATTATGCATCTTTGATATTGCTTCTAATTGGAAATCGTATAAGCCTACACTCATAACGAATCAACTTCCAATTTTTTAGCTAGTTCTAATTCTAATTTTCTAATATGTTTTTTTAGAATAGGATTTGGACTAAATTTGTAAGACTGATAATAATTTAATAACTGTCTCATTAATTCTTCTTTGCTCATAGCATTTACTCCTTCAAAATATTTTTAATATGTTTTGCGCCAATTAAAATAGCCAATAAACTTATTCCAATGCATGTTGAATACATGGCAAATGGATTGCAAACGATAAACGTGATAATATAATTAATCATTTTTATCCTCCTCATAATTTAATGGTTTGTGTGAATCTATATTGCAAGGAATCGATAAACATGTATGGCAAGGATCTTTCCAATCCTCGCGCTTTGTATGTTTACAATTCTTACAATATTTATCAAAATATACTTCTTTATATAATTCAGTACCGTCCATAATGATTACCTTTAAAATGCTTCTCCATCAAAGTCACTTGGATCTTTATGGTTTTCATTTTCATAATCTTCATAGAAAGGGTCAGTGATTCTTTGATAAATTTTTACACTTTGAGCCCAAGCAGTACGAGTTCCTCTGTCAGGATTGTCATAAGGTCTAAAATATAAATCCACCCCAGCAATGCTCATATCTTGTAAACTATCTAATCTGTTATTTGATTCAACTTTATATAAAGGATTACTTCCTGATTTAATATAAACATTAGGGCCTCTTCCATCATCTCTGAAATCATTAATATTAATAGGTAAATACATAAATGGTTCTTCGCCTTCATGGAATGGTGGTTTAATTCTTACATTCCATCCTCTTTTGATTAATTCATCTTTGATTTCTTCAGTTGGAATAACTAAACAGAATGAACGTTTTCCGCCATTACCAAATTTATCCCCTCTAAAGTTTTTTAAAGCGACTCTACCATCTTCTACGCTTACTAATTCTCTTCCATTGTTTTCTTTAAATTCAATTCTCATTTTTCTTTCCTCTTCTTTCTTTTTTTTCTAAAACAAAAATAGAGACCATGTTTGATCTCTATTTCTAATGAATTATTTAGTTGTTTCTTTAATTGTTTCTTCAATGATTTTATTGTATAAAGCTAGTTCATAGTTTTTAACTCCTTGTTTATGTCCGATAGTAAACCCTACAAAGCTTATTGTAGCTCCTGCAAATATACCAGCCGCATAAGCTATTCCAAGTTTATTTTCTTCATAAAAGTCGCTAACTCCTTCCTTGCAATTTACAATTTTTTCTTTTAAAGATTCTTTAATTTTTAACATACTTAATTCCTCCATTTCATAATACACTTTGTAAATTTTGCGCATTATTAACAGGAAGAATATTTTTTGGAATATAAGGTTCTTCAGATATAAACCAATCTAAATCACCATATTTTCTAATTTCCTTCGATGCTTTATCCACCAGAACATCATAATACGATGTATCAATGCAAGTCTCTTTATGATTTGCTTTAACCACTTCAGCTTCTAACCATCTATAGCCTTTTGTTCCAGTAACAGCATAATATTTATTTTCATTAAAACGATATAATACTCCACCACCGCAACCTTCTCGAACAGGACAGAATAATCCAACATTTCCAACGAAAATATAATTATGCGCTTTATCTAATTCATCTGATAATTGCTCGATTTCACTTTCTAAAACAGTAATTTGTGGGTTAGCGTGATTTTTGCGTTTTAATTTCGTAATTAATTTGCGTTTATCTCTTATTGAATTTTCAGTATTAAAGATAAATTCTGTTTTATTTTCATTCATGTCTAAATAGATAGTACCTTTACCAACTGATTTAGTTTCACAAATATCACTGAATTCGATAGGTTCATGACTAAATAATGTTTTGAATACATATGGCACGGCAAATTGAGTACCAGTCGCAGTCCATGGACTTTCGGCATGATCCTCATTTTCTCCAGGAATATAATCAAATAAAGCTTTACATCCTGCTGGATCTTTGTATTTAGCAATATATACGGCATCATTAACTAAGCACATTCTGTCATACACAGCTTCAAACTCAAATACATATCCATATAGCTTACCGTAGTCCATCACAAATTTAATAATATCGTTGTCAGCATCTGGTATTTTGATAGAGTCAGTTTTAATATGAGCGACTGTATATCCACGCTTTTGAACTTCGTATTTTAGATTAATCATAAATAAAGCTCCTCTTTTGGCGACAATATTATCAACATTTCTAGGATCTTTAAATTCATTGTTATATGTTGCTTTAGTTAATCCATAAATTGAATTTATGACAATCTTTAATGCTTGAGCTAAATCACCATTACTTATTTGACCATCAAGAATCATATCGATATATGGATTTAAAGCACCATCTAGCATTCCTCTTGCTGTATCATAGTCCTTATGTTTGATAGCAACTCTTGCATCTTTAATATCTTGAAAACGCTTTGTGTATAACTCTCCAAATAACAATTCTGCGATAATGCTCGAAGGATGCATCGATGCGATATCTAATAGCGCCACATTTCCATGCATTCCAGGTTCAGCATAAACATAACCACCTTCTCCTACCAATTCGTCTCGATAATATGATTTACCGAATGAAAATTCATATCCAGGAAATACCGGTTGATGATGTTTATTGAATCTCGTATATTCATCAAAACCATCTACAATATAATCCTCATTTGATACTTCCCCTAAGTCTCGATAGTTAAATTGATTCTGAGGTGATTTATTTTTACCAAATATAATCCTTGTAGATAAAGTATTTGTTGTATCGTTAACAGAAATATTGTCAATGCCATGCATCTTCTTAACGATATCTACTAAGATTTCTCTTGCACTAAAGTCTGCTTCTCTAGCATAGAATACCGCTTCAGTTGCTCTAACATCATTGTCACAATATTCAGCAACAAGTTCCCATAAATTTTCAGCAACTGGCTTATCCCAAGGTAATCCCAATTCTTGATGGTGGATGCCTAATTCAATTTCCCACTTCTTCAAAGATTGTTTTTTACTACAGAAATCATAAATATCAGTATAGGATAAATTATACGCTTCTCCAAATCTTGCAGCTCTAGCTAGCTCTTTATCATCAGATACTAGTTTTTGTGATAGTTCGTATAACTTTCTATTGTTCCATCCTAATAGCCGAGCGTAGACAATATGATTGTCATATTTTCTGCAGTTGAAACCTACCAATCTAAAATTGAGTAACTTTTCTACTTCAGCTGGTTTAGGATTAATCATTCTAATAACTTTTTTATCTTTTCCTGCAAGTTTCCAATTCAATACGAATAAATTACTAAATACTTCGCAGTCAAAGAATACAAGCGGTGCTTCATCATTATTAATAGAATCTGATGGTTCATCCGATTTTAATTTCATTTTTGTTAACATGTCTAGACAATATTCTCTTTGATGAGTGCTTCCTAAACAAAAAGAATATAATTCATCATACATGTCAGACACATCATAATGTAAGCCACTGGTGTAGGCATCCTCTAGAATTTTATAAATAAAATCAACACTGGGTTTTGTACCCGGGTGATATTGTTTTTTAAAATTGTTTTTAATTAATTCTCTGATTTTTTCTTCGCTTTTAACCGTCTTAATATCAATCATTGGTTTCTCCTTTTTGAAAGGTAAACCTGAACTGATGGTTGCTATTGCTAGCGCATTGCATAGAAGTAATTTCCTTCTCAGTGAGCTCTTACCATTGAATACTTTAACTTCTATATGATCACTATATTTCGTATCTAATTTAGACACGTCACCTTCATAAATATAATGTAAGTGAAGTCCTTTACCACTTTTACTGGTTTCAACATATGTTGGCGGAAAATCTTGAGCGGCCTTTAGGTTTAATTCAAGTGACTTTTCTCCATTTTCATCTTGAATATCAAAATCTATTACAATATGATTTAAAGGTACTCGCACATAATGCAATTTACTTGTATTGATATCGGTCAAAGTCGTCTTAACAAAATCCCAACCATTTTGTGGCGTTTCGTCTGCTGATGCATATTGTGCTGGACATTCACTACACTCTTTATCAAAAATAGATGCTTGATTTTTTAGATTAATCCATGATTCTTGACTAGTATTTGAATCGACAGATTTAAAAGTGCCACCATCTATTTTTTCTTTTATAAAGTTGTAATAATACGATCTAACACGTGTACCATCAGCTAAGGTGTATCTTTCTTTAAACTCTTTAAAATAATTTTTCAATTCTTCTTGAAATATACGTTTTGATTTTTTATATTGGACATTTGCTTCTTCACAATAATTTTTATACATATCCCATGCTCTTTGTAAGCTAACACCGTTTTCTTCTTCGAAAGTGAATCTAGAGTCTTCAACGAAATTATAAAAATCATTCGTTGCGCTTAACATAGACAATGGAATATAGCTATCATAATATCCAGGGTCCTCATTGAATACTTGTAAGCAATGATAAGCAATTGCGCCTAATTCAAAATCAATTTGTTGCATAAGTTTGTTATATTCTTTCACAGGAAATTTTTCACCTGTCGGCGTAACATCAATCAAACGTCTGATTAAACCTGATTTAGCATCAGTTATTTTTACGGGACTATTTGTACCTAGAATTAAAAAACTTCTAAAGCTTGCCGAGTATGTTGATTTGTATTTTTCATTAACTCTCATCGTTTCGTGAGACACTAAACTATTCAAACGCGTATTATCCTCAATTTTCGATAAGTTGCCATCGTCTTGAATAGCAACTAAAGGATTTGATTTAAATGCCTCTAACGCAAATGATGAACCGTTTTGCCCTAACGCCTTAGCATCAAATGAATCGCAATACCCTTCAAAGAGTTTTTCTATAATTCTAAGCATGGTTGATTTACCCGTTCCACCAGAACCATATAAAACCATAAATTTTTGAATAAATTTTGATTCTCCTGACACGATAGCTCCAATAGCCCATTCTATTTTTCGCTTTTCTTCAGGAGAATATAATTTACTTATAAGTGTGTCGAAAGCTTTGTAAGGTCCTTCTTTTAAAGGATATTTTAATTTCTTGCTTGCGTAGCTTTCTTTTGTTATTGTCATATTAGAAAATATAAGATTATCGTCTAATAACTTATATTGATCCCACATTTGCTTTTGACAATATTTATGCCATTTATCGATCATGCCACTGTCGGTATCCCATAAATGTAAAACTCTAATAGAGTCCGATATATTTGCTTCATTTTCTTTTGCAAATTTATCTAGCTCTTTATCAATCAGTCTAACTGCATCATTTTCTTTTGTTGACCATAACTGAGTCTCTTCATTGTAAATCGCATAGAAGTCCCCACCACGAATCATTAAATCCGATGAATCTTTCGCAATAAATTTAGGATAAATCTCAGTAATGCCTTTTTTGGGAGAGCGAGTTGAAATTAATAAAAAGTCTAGCATATTCCAAACACCCCCTAATCAGAACTAAGATATTCATTAAAGAAAATCATAGCTTGATACCAATATTCTTCTTTTCTCATATCAACATTTTGTTTACGTACTGTAAATAAACCGCCGTCACCATTAGGAAGATATTGCCTATTTAACATCCTTTCAATAGCAACGTTGCAATAATCTTCATCGAAATGAGTATCATCCATCATATCCAAATGAAGACTGCATATCATTTTGTAGAACCATAGTGATGTTCTATCCCCATGTGAAGCATCTCGCATGATTGTTTCATCACATCTTAAAACTAATCCAATCATCATTTCGAGTACACTACATCTGAAACCTCTCAAAGCTTGCATATCCATAAGCGACATACGATGCTCTTCTATAAATCGTTCTCTTAAATTGAGACCATCTCCTACTCGGTTTGCATCGTATTCGTTTGTGTAATAAAAATCTTTGCTAAACAAAAACTCACAGAGTTCTCTATATCTGCGAGTTTTATCATTTGTAGCTATTTCAAATAGCCATTCAAAATATTTATCAATCATTAACGTACCTGATCAAAACTTCTGTCATCTTGCACAACTTCATAGTAAGCTTTGTACTTATCATTCTTGAAGTAGATAGTGTCTCCGTTAGTTTCTTCAAAATATTTAGCGAAATCTGCTCCAATTTTTTCTTCGATATTTCCAACTTCAGCATCCATATCATCAATTAAGACTCCATCAACTAAATATATCAAAGTAATTACATCATATTCTTCTTCTAAACCGAATTCGTCAGATGGAATAGGATGAATATATGATTCTGCATCATTTTTTTGAGTTTTTTTTTCGTTATAAACAGTTGCGTAATTAGTTGATTGTACTTTATAACCTTCTTTATTAACGATTTCATCTACTTTTGAAATATTCTTTTTCTTTTCACTGTTTTCATTATCTTTTTCTTTATCTTTTAAAAGCACTTTTTTCATTGATTCAATTTCTTCATCAGCAATTTTTTCATATTTAGTCTTTGCAAAATGCCACGCAATTGTTACGCCTAACCCGGCACCAACTAAAAATGAACAAAAAGCACTTAACCCTCTATTCACCGTCTTCATCCTCCGTTCCTATACTTAAGGCAGTAAATGCTAAGCCTCCGAATAATAACGAAACACTTAGTAAAATACCGCCAGCAATATGTCTTTTTCTTTTTGAGTTTAATATGTTATCTAAAACTGATACAGTCATATCAATCCTATCCATGATGATTACCGCCTTTTAATACTGCAACCCCTCCCCAGAAACATAGTCCAGAGAGTGTTGCTAAAGTATAAAATACTGTCATATAAATCATTCCTTTCTTAGATTAAATCCAAAATATATCCATCAGGATTAAAATGCATAACAATGCCTGCTGGATGTTCAGAAGCTTCATCTCTTGTTGCCATTTCATAATATTTTCTGAATTCATCTAATCCAAAATCAACATAGTTTTGTTTTGTTGGGTCGTTAGGATCATAGAACCATCCGATTAATTGCCCTTGTTTAGTTTTTTCATGTCCGATTAAATCATAGACTTCATTTAAAAATAAATACCCTCTTGTTTGCAATAAAGTTGTTGCGTAAGATTGTTGTGCTTCTAAGTGGCACATATTGTAATAATGATCATTTTCCCAACCTCTATTGCCTTCATCAAAAATAATCTTGTATTCATCACTTACATTTTCTTTTAGTAATGTATGATCAATCACATATGGTTTCTCAGCAACTTCTTTTTCTTTAAAATTTTTATTTTTTCTAACGATGCCTAATTCTAATCCTTTGTCAACATCTTCACCAAATACTTCTTTAACACCTTTTCTATATTGTTTATAAGAAGCATCTAACACTGCATACGCAGCCACTAATGAAGCGTTTCTTTTCTTTAATAAATTATGAGAATATACAATACTTACTAATGATACTGTTCCGATTAAAACAGCAGGTCCGTATAGTTTAGCTAATTTGATACCTAAATCTTTATAAGTGATTGCTAAATCTTTTACTGAATCAGCTTTGGAATATTGTTCTTCTGAAATTGATTCATCTTCTAATGCTTTGTGCACATTATCGATATTTTGTTTAGCTTCTTCTAATACTTCATTTACTTTTAAAGTTGCTTTGCAAGCTAGTACTGTACTTACAGCAACTCCGCAAATTCCTCCAACAACTAATACTGTTGGAGCTTTTTTACTAGCTTTTACTGCTAGTTTATTCAATTTATTTGTTACTAATTCTTTATTAATTTTCATTTTTTTTCCTCTCTTTCTAATCCATATCAATTGGTAAGGCTTTTGGCAATTTAATCATATACCCATCTCTTACCCTAACAATTCTTGCGTTATCCAAATTGTTCCAACCATAGCGTTCATCTGTATACGTTGTCGGTTGTTGAATAATTCCATAATATTCGCTAACAGTTACGATATTATATTGTCTTACAATATTTAAAAGCTCTGATAAAACGTCTTCTGCATCAGCCCTGCTTTTAAAAATAATGTCATCACAAGAATATACATGTCCTGTAAAACTGCTTTTTCTATCAGATACAATTACCGTGTTATCATTTGAGTTATAATAATCATCATAAGTTTTATATCTGTTCGAATATTTTTTTGAAGATGATCTTGTTTCTCCATAAAAAATCATATCAATTGCTGTTTTTCCACTTTCAGCTAATGCTTTTTTTATTGAAGGTAAGATAACTTCTTTTAATACGTGATTTTTAACACTTATTAAATCTTCTTTGAAGAAAATGTCAGCCAGTTTGCTAATTTCATTTTTCTTTTTTACTTCAACTTGGCAGTCAATTTTTTTTATTTTTTTATCAGCCATTTATGTGTGCTCCTTTCAAAGAAAAAGACAAATACCTTGCATAAGATATCTGTCTTTAAAAATAGTTTTAGTTAATTGGTTGTTCTGGATCAACAATATTTCCGTTTTCATCTACTGTAACCAATCTTAATCTTTTTCTAAAAGCTGGTTTCGTGATTTCTTTATCAGTATATTTGTTTTTCAAATGTTTGAAACCTCTATAAAGTCCAGCTCCAATTGCTACTCCTGCACTGATTGCTAAAGCAACTGTAACTTTACTTAGTTCTGTTCCTTCTTCATCTGATTCAACATCAACTGGTTCTGGTAAATCATTTGATTCAACTTCTTCGATGACATATTCATCGATTGGTTCTTCAGTAGTTTCTACTTCCATTTCTTGTTGTTCTAAATCTTGTAATTCGTTCATATTAAAATCTCCTTTTCTATTTTTTCATAATATAAAATGTTTTTTTCGCGCTTACCAACCTAAATCATAATCATATTGTGGTAATGAATTTCGATTGAATTCTACGGCTAAATAAGGGACACCTTCTTTAGTCACATCGCCATAAATGTCGACATTGATTCTTCTAAATGACGTATTCCACCCCATTAATTCTCCCAATTCACTTGGCTTTGCTCCAGCACATTCATAAAAATAGTTAAGACTTGCACTATTTTCATGATAAATCTTTGAGTTGACTTCATTGACAGCTGCCATAATTTTATTTTTATTTGAATAAAATCCTCTTCCTGCAAATACGTCATAACATAAAACCAAATCGTTTTTGTTTAAATCGATATCACAAGTCGGTTTATCGATTTTTTCTACTTTTTGAACTTTCTTTTCAACAGTTCGTTTAGCAATTTGTTTTTCTTTTTCCTCTCCAATTAGTTCCACAACTGAATCTTTATATTCTTTAATTCCAACTTGTGCAACTTGATATGCGGTAGCTAAAGCTGCAGTTCTTTTAGCATGAATAGAATTAGCTCCCAATATGCATGCAGTTGAAAGAATTCCAGATACCATTGGCGGAACAAAACATTTATACACTGTTTTAATTGTTTCCTTTGCATCTAATTTTTCCGTGTTTAATTCCTCTTTCTTTTGTAGAATTAGTTCATTAGCCTTAATAGTGGCTTTCCCAGTTAATATTGCAGTTGTTGCAAAACCAGCAATACCAATTGCTACCAATAACTTAGGATTTGATTTTGAAATAACCTTTTTAATTTTTGGTAAACGTACCTCTTTCACTTTTTATCTCTCCTTTTCTAAAAAAATAAAGAGAAAGAGACTTCCAAATTCGGGGACGAATTCTTGATCTCATGACAAGTGTTAATTGTCTTTCTCTCTCATAATACAAGATGAAAATCTCGCGCAAAAAATAAAAAGACCTAAATAATAGATCTTTCTATTTCGAGTTAATTTCTTTAACTTTTTGCTCAACAAGTTTTTCAAGTTCAATATCGCTAGCCTTGTCTTTTAACAATTGTCCTAATCCTGCTAAAGCAAGTCCGGCAATACTTAAAATTTGATACCCATGTTTTTCAATTACTTCTTTCATAACTATTCCTCCTCATATTAGTGCATGAAAATAATGCGCTAAAACATTAGATTAGGTTCAAATGGCATCTCAATGGCATAAAAGCATGAACCGTCATCCATAGTTACCTTACGATTATCAAAATCAATCCAAGTGAAACCATCTTCCATTGACCAATTTAGCATATCCCCATCATCAGTTGGTGCTAATCCTAAAAATAAGTTAAATTCATTAACTGAGGCTTCTCCTCTCAAGGAAAAGTTTCTATTAATATGGTATTCAGCTTGCAATACTTGTTCCATTGTACATTGAAAAAATCTATCACCAAATTGATCATAGAATGTTTTTATTTCTCCATCGTCATCTGGTAATAAGACATCTTCTCCTGTTAAATTTTGAGCATATACAAGTTGTTTGTCGGCATGTTCAATATAAATTTGATCTAATAACTTTTTATGAGCGTCTTCACCATATGTTTGCTTAACTTTATTTTTATAGTCATTAAATGTTGAGTTAACTAGTTGATATGCACTCAGCAAGCTAACTTGTTTTTTCTTGTCCAAATATTTCATACCATATATGCAAGCTAATGTCGCTGAACATAATAAGAATGGTGTAATATAAACTGGAAAAGTATTTAAAACAACTTCTTTACGAGTTGGTTTTCTTTTTTTATCAACCTCAATTTCATTATAAATTTCAACAGCCTTTATTGTTGCCTTCGTAGTTGAAATGACAGTTAGTCCAACGCCAACCGTTGCTCCAATTGTTAATAAAACTGAAGAATTATTCTTTAAAAATATCTTCGAATTATCAATAATATTTTCTAATAATTGTTTGTTCTTCATATTTTCTCTCCTAACTTAAAAAAAATAAAAGAGTCTCTCGACTCTATAGCGTATTTACTACTGCTAAAACTATACCAGTAATCAAGCAAACTCCTGCTCCAATCAAAATTCCTTCATAGAATTCTTTGCAATGTTTGGTAGACTTTTCATCATTAGTAAATCTCTTATCCCAGTCAAAAGACTCTTTAAATATTAAATTGTTCATTTTTATCACCTCATAATAGAGACGATTTTTTTTGCGCGTTTTTGTTCAAATGTTCTTTCTATCAAATACAGTTTCCCAAGGTTCTTTTTTCAAAGGCTTCATTTTTAACGCCCACATAATTTGCCGTACTGTAACTGTAGGGTAGAAACCTTTCTCATTTTGAAACTCTCCAAATTTGTCAAAGTAATCTTTGAAATTAATATTCAAATATATTTCATCTTGAAGTTCTGTATCAATATCGCTCCACCATGTAGTTTTTGTATCAGGATCAAATCTTTGTTGAATGACAGCAATGCCTCTATCACCTATTTTGAATAAAGTACAAAAACTATATAATGGGTGATTGCAAGCATATTTTACGCCATACATAGCAGTCTGTCTTGATGTAGAAAAATGATACCTCACGTATAACCTCCTAAAAATAAATAGACCGTGTACTACGATCTATTTTTAAATTTGAATAATTTTGGAAAATCTTTAATCATTGATTCAAGAATATTTGATCGAATAACTCCATCTTTTTCTACAATGAATCCGTTGTTACAAATTGTCGCATAAATACATACTGGCACAACAATTTCAGCAATTTTAATTACATGATTAATACAACTATGAACATTTTTTTCAATTCTATCTTTTTTATCTTTGTCACGTTGTCTTTCCATGTTTTCAAATTTTGTGTAATTGTCAAGTGCTACGCTGTATCTATCGCTACTCGCATCCCACGTGTCCATTTCTTTTAAGAGTTTATCCTTAATCTTTTGTTCTTGTTCATTTTGTTCTTTATTTAACATAATTATTCCTCCTCATACTAGTCGTTGTTTATATTGCGTGTTTGAACTTCTAGCAAAACATATTTTGAATCCATGATATCTTTGGTGTTCTTTGAAAACTCAATTCCTACAATTACTTCCTGATCATGTTCATTAAACACCGCATACAAGTTACCATCTTTTTTAGGTGTATAATGTAGAAACATGAACAAGCATCCTAAAGTAAAACCAATACAAATTGTTACAAAATATACCATATTTATCTTCTCCTTCCCATGGCAAAATAAAAAAAAGAATATAGATGGAATCGAACCATCGGTCGTCTAGATACCCTTCCCACCAGGAAATATATTCTAAGGATATAAGCCAAGCGTAAACTTATGTTTAAGGCAATCTCAACTATCCTAATCAATTGCTCTCCTTCTCATAATACAATATGTAAATTTCGCGTAAAAAAGAAAGTAAATGTAATTCCTTATCAAAGCCAATTCAACCACCTCATTCATACTTTCGTATGTTGGGAATTGGTACTTTAATCGAATTCCGTAGGAGCTTTCATCCTCTTCGGTCCGTACATTAGGTTTCTTTCTCATAATACAATATGTAAATTTCGCGTAAAAAAGAAAACTTGTTTATTGATATTCTTGAACTAGCATGCTATCATATTTCTACTAATCAACAATACAGAAAGGAGTCTTTGACATGACAAAACAAGAAGCACAAGAATTCATTGAAAGAATGCAAGAAGCTGGAGATGATTGGACTGAAGAACAAGTGATGAGAGAATATGGAGATACTTCTCTTGAAGAAGCAACAACAACAAGACTTCATGAATTAGAACTAATGGCTGATATATTAGTAACGGCAACATTAGCAGCAAATAAGTAAAAAGAAAAAGGGTTTGGTATCTTTACGATACTATTCCCTATTTTTCTTTTTTAAAGCTAATTTATCGATTTCTATTTTCACATCACGAACGGCTTTGTATTTATAATCATATATGTCCGCACGTTTTTCATCGCCTTTTTCACTGGCTTCTTTTTTTAAATTATCGTACATGTTCATATGTAAATTAATAATAACCATTACACCATTCATTAATCCTTCATAATCCATAAATTAATCACCTCCATTAAATAGATTGTAGAATATGCGTAAAAAGAAGAGAGATTGTTATTTTCTTTCAATCTTGTTAAGAATCAAATGCGTTTTGAGTTAATAACTATTTTCGAGTGTTTTTAACAAATTCTCCATACTTCTTTTGTTTCTCATCATCCAAAAGATCTAACGTCGCCATAGTTAAACCCATTGTAAATATTGCGTAAAAAGAAGAGAGATTGTAAACTCTCATTCTATAGAATTAGTGTCGTAATCTCTAATAGCTCAAAGAAATCGTCACTCATAGTTTCGGTAATGACATTTAATAATGCTTTAGCTGCAGCTCTGTTTTTAACAGCGTCTGAACTAAATCTATCAATAGTCATTACCAAAGCTTTTGATGTGATCCATGATTCTTTGCACGCTTCATCTTGAATACTTTCACATAACTCTACTACTTCTTGAGCTAATTCTCTTCTTTCTTTAATTTCTTCTAAAATTTCTTCATGTGTTTTCATATTTACACCCTCCTTATTTTTTTCAATATAGTGAATGTATTCTTCGCGTTCTTTCAACCCAATACCACATTATCATGAAATATGTGATTAAAAACTATCAATTTCAACATGTCTCAACTCATCATTAATGGTTTGATACGGATTTCTAGTATTGTATTTTGAAGTAACGTAAGTTACTGTCTTTTTATTCACAAGCAAATCTATAGCTAACTCTCTTGTATTTGGCGTCAGTGCATCTAAAATTCTATGTATACTACATATAGCATTTGAAATATTCATTTCCTTAATAAATAAAGATTCCTTTTCAGCGATTAATTCATTCCATAAAGCGCAGTTATTCTTATATTCATATTTTGATTTGTATGTTTGTTTTATTTGTGGAGATGGAATAAGTCTAAGCCTGAATTCAATTTCTTTTAAATCTTCTTTGACATTATGCCTCTCAATTTGTAAATATCGAAGCTCTCTTATTCGATATTTATAATATTCAATTTTTTCATGCTCTTGAATACTATACCTACTCATCATTGCTACCACCTTTAAGTAGTTTTAACCAATTTAAAAATGGTATTCTGTATATGATATAAGTCTTACGTGTTTTATTTTGAATAATAAATGCTTGAGGGATTGCCCCGTTTTGAACTTGTTGCCTGATAAACAACTCAGACATGTTAGATAGTTTAGATGCTTCTTTAACTGATATAGTAAGCATTCAACTTCCTCCTAAAACAAAATTCATTAGCTAATGTAATTTAATTATATATGTGAAAATATGATAAAAAACTATCAATTATGTGATGTTATACTTATAATGGAATTGGAGGTGGATTTATGAAGAACCCTAACGGGTTTGGTAGTGTAACAAAATTAAGCGGTAGAAGAAGAAAACCTTGGGTTGCTAAGGTTACAGTTGGATTCGATAAAGAGAGTGGTAAACAGATTCAAAAGAGTATTGGAACGTTCGAAACTCGTGCGGATGCAATGAAGCAGTTATCTTTATATCAAGTTTCTAAGAAGAGTAAGAATTTAGCTTTAGAAATGGACTATGTAAATGCTAGAGAAATTCAAAAGAAAGCTAAAATATCTCATACGTTTGAAGAATGCGTTCGAGGAGCTATTGAAAGAGAAAAAGATGGGAAGTCTAAATCTTGGATGAGTGCTAGAGAGACATCGATGATTTTTCTAAACGAAATACAAAATGTAAATGTCGATGAACTAGAAATGGATCAAATGCAAAATATTTTTAATTCTGGAACTCATTATTCAATATCATTTTTAAGCCAATGTAAAGTTACTTGTAATATGGCGTTTAGATATGCAGTTATGAAAAAATGGATACGTCCCGAAGATGACTTCATGAAATATATACAAATAAAGAGTAAAGCTTCTAGAAAGACTGTACATAAACCTTTCACTCTTGATGAAATTAAAATACTTATGACAAAAAATGATATAGAATCTAAAACCGTTATGATGTATTTATTTACAGGTTGTAGAGCTAGTGAATTGTTAGATGTCGAAGAAGTTCATGAAGAGTATATAGTATGCGGTTTGAAAACGGATAGTGGAAGAAAACGAAAAATTCCAATCCATTCAATAATCAAACTGTATTATAAAGATGTAATAGTGTACTTGAGTGATAAAAAATATGATAGCATTAAATACATTTTCAACAAACTAATGCAAAAATATTCAATGAACCACACATTACATGATACACGTCATACATTCGCTACACTTGGGAAAGAATGCGGTATGAAACCTTCTGCTGTAAAGAAGATTATGGGCCATAAATTAAAAGACTTAACAGATGATGTATACACTCATGAATCAATCGAATACTTAAAAAATGAAATAGAAAAAATAGTCATTGAGTAAAAATGGCTATCTCTATTGTTACTTATTTGTTACTTACCAACTTATTTTAACTAGTTTTTAAACTCATAAATCCTTATAAATCAAAGGAATTAGTCCTATTTTGGTATACTCATTATAAAAGAATACATAAAAAAAATCACTCCTAAGAGTGATTGATTATTAAGGTCTTAAACCAAGTCCACCTTCTAATGTAAGTGTTTCTCCTGTCATATATTTGAAATCAGGATTTGCAAGTTGTACACAGACACGCCCAATTTCTAATTCGTTATTTCCAAAATGTCCCATTGGTGGTGTTTTAACATTTGCTTTGAAAGCTTCTGGATATGCTTTTTCAAATTGTTCTAATTGTGCTGTCCAAGCTAAAGGACATACCACATTAACATTGATTCCATCTTTTGCCCATTCATTAGCAGCTACACGTGTTAATCCACGGATTCCTTCTTT
>OLPG01000235.1_pt1 | contig 58974 bp, 82 predicted proteins | sample 1672311 | NCBI WGS metagenome assembly OLPG01 (sample SAMEA3136670, study PRJEB25190) | human gut metagenome | biome: human gut; feature: human-associated habitat; material: faeces | place: Austria | collected 2013 | reverse complement strand
TTAAAATTTACAGCTACACGCCGGCCTCCTTGAAAATTCTCCGGGGGTCAAAATCCTGTCAAAATGGATTTTAGGTTAACGGCTTTACGCCCTCTCTATAAGAGATCTGGGTCTTCTTTTGTCGCACATAGAAGGACCCTCTTTCGGTTAAAGACTCCTTTCAGGGTTATTAAAACATACCTAGATCTCTTATAGAGAGTACGTAAAGTATTCAAAACCTTGGCAAAAGATATTAGAAAGGAGACGAAAGTATATGGGAAGAAGAGCGGCGACAGCTACTTCCGAAAAGAAGCACGCAAGGGTTCCTATGACTCCTGAAGACAGGGAACAGTACTTGATCAACCTTTCGCTCGATGCTGCTGAAAAGCAGTTACGTGAAGGTACAGCCTCATCTCAGGTTATTACGCATTTCTTAAAACTTGGATCTTCAAGAGAACTCCTCGAGCAGGAGAAGCTCAAAGAGGAAACAAAGCAGACACGTGCCAAAATCGACTCACTGGAAGCTTCTGCCAAGAGTGAAGAGAGGTACGCTGCGGCAATTGAAGCAATGCGTAGATACCAGGGCATTGAGGATGAGTAGTTCAAGTACTATGTCACGATCATATTTGGAAATGATTAAGTATCCTACATTTGAAGAACGTCTGCAATATTTAATGCTGTCTGGTTCAGTTGGGTATGAAACGTTTGGATATGATCGATGGGTTAATCAGGCATTATATACATCAAGAGAATGGAGAGAGTTTCGGAATAGAGTAATCATCAGAGATGATGGTTGCGATTTAGGTGTTGAAGGATACGAGATACAAACACGACCGTTGATACATCACATAAATCCAATTACCAAAGAGATGGTCCTTAACCGAGACCCAATGATATTCGATATGAACAACGTTGTGACGACAACCCATCAAACGCATAATGCCATACACTACGGGAACGATACAAATATTCGTAGTGGACCTGTAACAAGGAGACCAAATGATACATGCCCTTGGAAACATTGAGGAGGTATTCAATGGAAGAGAGCATTCTTAAGACGATCAAACAACTCATTGGATGTCCCGACGACTTCGAGCAGTTTGATTTGGATTTGATGATCCATATCAACTCAGCATTTGCAACTCTCACTCATATAGGAGTAGGACCAAAAGAAGGATATAGAATTACTGGACCCGACAATGTCTGGAGTGAATTCGAGACGGATGACCAGAAGTTAAGTTTGATAAAAGATTATGTGTACATTAAAACTCGTCTATTATTCGATCCGCCAACAACTGGTTCGTTAATGGATAGTTTGAAAGAGCAGCTCAAAGAAATGGAATGGAGATTGTACATACTGTATTATCCTATTTCGGAGGATGATGAGAAAGGAGAGAACGACGATGGCTAATTACTCAGCAAATGATGTCAGAGATTTCTTAGTCAATAATCATGAACTCTTAAACGATCATCTGGAACACTATGGATTACCAAGACGATCCGGAAGATACAAATGGGGATCTGGAAAAGACCCATATCAAAGTCTTAGATCATCAGCTAAAGCTGGTGAGAAGTTTATAAAAAGCTTTTCTAAAAAAAGTGGAGTTGAAAAACAAAATGTCAAACGAAGAGAAAGAACCAAAGCAGCCCAGATTGAGAAAAAGAAACAAAAAACTAAATACAGAAATGAAAAAGCATATGTAAAAACTTTATCTGATGAAGAGCTCAGACGAATAAATGCTCGAGATAGTATGGAAGCTACATACCTTAAAAATCATCCACAAAAACAGCCATTGCCAAAGAAGTTGGTTGATAAGGCCGTAAAGGATATTATCGTTCCAGCAGTTACAGAAGTCGTTAAAGAACAAGGGAAAGTTTATATTAAAGGCAAACTTAATGCTGCCGCTCAGAAGATGATTAATGAAGCCGTCAAAGCTGAAACAAAGAAAACAAAGAAAAAGAAGTAGGTGATGTGAATGCTAAGCAATACGGCAACGCCTAGGTACTACGGGGAGTTCCGAGATAAAGTTCTGAACGGCGAGATTCCTGTTAACAGGGAGATCTCTATGGAGATGAACCGTATTGATTGGCTGATCGCTAACCCCGGTGTATACTATGACGACGAAGCTGTAGAAGGTTGGATTGCCTTCTGCGAATCTGAAATGGTCTTGACAGATGGATCAGACTTGGAATTGCTGGATTCATTTAAACTTTGGGGAGAGCAATTATTTGGTTGGTTCTATTACGTTGAGAAATCCGTATACGAACCAAACGCTTCTGGACGAGGCGGACATTTCGTAAGAAAATCTGTCAAAAAGCGTCTAGTCAACAAACAGTATCTTATCATTTCTCGAAGTAATGCAAAATCGTTATATGAAAGTTTAGTGCAAGCATATTTTCTGACAGTCGACACAACAACGACACATCAGATTACGACGGCCCCAACAATGAAACAGGCTGAAGAGGTTACTAGTGCAATTAGTACTGCCATAGCCAGAGCGAAAGGGCCGTTGTTCCAGTTTCTAACTGAAGGTTCTATACAGAACACTACAGGTTCCAAAGCGAACCGTGTAAAGCTTGCATCAACCAAAAAAGGTATACAGAACTTTCTTACAAATTCGCTACTCGAGATAAGACCAATGAGTATTAACAAACTTCAGGGATTACGAGTAAAAGTAGCAACGGTTGACGAATGGCTCTCTGGTGAATTGAGAGAAGATCCAATTGGTGCGATCGAGCAGGGTGCAGCCAAAATAGATGGATATGTAATCTTAGCAGTAAGTTCGGAAGGTACCGTCCGTAATGGATGTGGAGATGCCATCAAAATGGAAGTGATAGACATTCTCAAAGGTGAATACCAGAACTGGCATACTAGTATTTGGTATTACAGGCTTGACAGCGTAGAGGAAGTCGGAGACCCAGACATGTGGCCTAAGGCTAATCCTAACCTACCGATCACAGTCAGCTATGAAACAATCCAGCTAGATGTTGAACGAGCTGAGAAAGCACCTGCTACAAGAAATGATATTCTGGCAAAACGTTTCGGAATTCCTATGGAGGGATATACATATTATTTCTCTTATGAAGAAACACTCCCACACAGACCTAGAAGCTTTTGGAAAATGTCATGTGCAATGGGAGCCGACCTTTCCCAAGGTGATGACTTCTGCGCTTTCACATTCTTGTTCCCACTGCGAAACGGAATGTTCGGAGTAAAAGTTAGAAGTTATATAACTACACTTACCTTGAGTAAGTTGAACCTGGCCATGAGACAAAAGTATCAAGAGTTTATCGACGAAGGTACGCTTATGGTTATGGAGGGAAGTATTTTAGATGTCCAAGAAGTATACGAGGATCTTGACAAATTCATAATAGACGCTCAGTATGATGTTTGCGCATTGGGCTATGATCCATACAACGCAAAAGAGTTTATTGAAAGATGGGCTCAGGAGAATGGATCATTTGGAATTGAGAAAGTTCCACAGGGTGTTAGAACTGAAACGGTTCCTCTCGGAGAAATTAAGAAACTGTCAGAAAAGAGGATGCTGATATTTGACGAGTCTTTGATGAGTTTCTGTATGGGCCATTGCATAACATTGGAAGATACAAACGGAAACAGAAAGCTGTATAAGAAACGATACGAAGACAAAATTGATAACGTCTCAGCATTGATGGATGCGCTTGTTGCTTACAAAGTTAATAAAGATGCATTCGAATAGGAGTAATGGTTATGTATGTAAAAATAAAGAATAAGGACGGGACCATGTCACTGGTTCATTCTGACTTATGTGGTGACCATCTGGAACATTATGGACTGCCGAGACGGTCTGGCCGTTACAAGTATGGATCAGGAAAAGATCCGTATCAACATTCCGGAAGAAGAGCATCGCATCTGGAGTCAAAATCAGATCGGCTTGCGTCTAAGATGAAGAAACAAACTTCTCAGAAGACAAAGTCACATATATCCAATTACGAACGAAAAGCTTCAGAAGCTATGGCTAAAAGAGTCAAGTTCAAAGAAAAGGAAGAGGCAAAACGAGTCAAACGTGACCATGCTCTTACGGATATTGGATATACCGGAAATCTTCAAAAAGCTGAACGAGCTCGGAAGAAAGCGAACCGTTATGGAAAGAAAGCTGCTAAGTACACCAGGAAGGCTGAAGCAATCAAACGGCGTACAAGCAGAACTGCAGAAAAGAAGAAAGTGGTAGATGCTGAGTTAGCTTCTATCCGTGGTGCAAAATACGTTCAAAAACTTAAAAAGAAACAGAAAGGATGGTAATATGAGTAATTCTGTATATTACAAGGCCACCGATGAGGACGGAAATACCATTCTCAAACATAGCTGGAAAAATCATAAATATATTCGTATCGAGAACGGTAGATATATTTATCCTGAAGATGAAGCAGCACAAAAAAATGCTGTATTAATACAGAGGCGGCAAGCAATGCAAAAGCTTCGTTATAAGAACAATGCCGCTAATCAAGCAAAAAAGAATACACCTTATAAAGGTCCAACAGATGCAATTGCAGCACAGAAGGTCCAAAAAGAAAAAGATTTCCAAAAACGTGTCAGAGCAATGAATGCTCATACTGTAGCTAAGAAGAATGCTGATATGGTAAAGAAGAAGCAGGACCGACAGATGAAACAAATCGAAGCCAATGTTAAGAAACAGAATGCCCCTTCAACAAAGGTAAAGAAAGCAGCAAACTTTGCTAAAAAAGTAGCAACCCGAGATGCAGTTGCAAAGACAGTAGCGGCAAGATATCTTCTGGATAAAGCTTCAAAATCACCAACAGCAAATGCTGCAAGGGCAAAAGCAAAGTCTGTAATTTCAAAGGGTGAGTACAAAGTTACAAGAGCTGGACAGAAACTTGCTCGTGATGTTAAGAAGACTGGTGCATATAAGAAAGTAAGAAAAGCTACGTCAACTGCTAGAGGCCGTGCAATGACTTCTGCAGAAGCACGCAATAAGGCAAATTCTGTCAGATCAAAGGCAGAGTACAAAATTGAACGAGCTGGTCAAAAGCTTGCCAATGATGCTAAACCTTATGCAACATCGGTAAAGAAGAATGTTAACAAGGCATATAAGTCAGCTAAGAAAGAATACAATAGAGTTTCTAGAGATGCCAGCAAAGCTTACAAATCAGCTAAGAAGAAAGCTAAGAAAGTAAGCAGATCTTTCAATAAAGCTAAGCGCGCAGGCAAAGCTTATCTGGATTACCTTACTAAATAAGGAGATTACTTATGGGTTTTATGAACAGATTAAAGCATGGTTGGAATGCATTTATGAACAAAGATCCAACAGCGTATCAAAATGGAACTGGTCTTGGTGCAGTGAACTATGACAATCCATCTCGTCCTAGACTTACGATGGGAAATGAGCGGTCAATCGTTACAACGATCTACAATAAGATATCCGTAGATGCCGCAGCAATTGACGTAGAACACGTCATGCTAGACGCAGACAAACGCTTTACCGACGACGTTGAGGATGGGCTTAACTACTGTTTAACAATGGAAGCCAATATTGATCAGACATCGCGAGCATTTAAACAGGATATTTTCCTGAAACTTCTTGACGAAGGATGCGTTGCTATAGTTCCGATTGATACGACTATGGACCCCGTGCATGGCAACGTTTACGATATTCAGACGATGCGTACAGCAAAGATAATCAATTGGTATCCGCGCCATGTTAGAGTGCGAATCTACAATGACCACACTGGTGAATTCGAGGAAATGGACCTTCCAAAGAAAATGGTCGCGATCGTTGAAAATCCATTCTATGCAATTATGAATGCACAGAATTCAACGGCGCATCGACTGAAAAGAAAGCTTGCAATTCTCGATTTCATAGATGATCGAAGTGGATCTGATAAGCTTGATTTGATTATTCAGTTGCCATATACGATAAAGTCCGAAGCAAAAAGAGCTCAGGCTAAAGAACGTCGTAAAGAGCTTACTGAACAATTGGCAAGCTCGGAATATGGTATTGCGTATATAGATTCGACTGAACATGTCACTCAGTTGAATCGTTCAATTGAAAACAATTTACTCAAGCAGGTAGAGTATTTCACAAATTTGTTATTTTCTCAGCTTGGAATGACGGTGGAGATTCTCAATGGCACAGCAGATGAGAATACAATGAATAACTACTACAATAGTATAGTTGAGCCAATACTTGCAGCAGTCGTAGATGAGATGAATCGTAAATTCTTAACAAAGACTGCCAGGACCAAAGGGCATGCAATTAAATATTTCAGAGATCCATTCAAATTGGTGTCTACTACGAATCTTGCAGAGCTCGCTGATAAGTTCACGAGAAACTGTATAATGACATCTAATGAATTCAGGCAAGTAATTGGATTAAGGCCAGTGGATGATCCTAAGGCAGATACGCTGACGAACAATAATATTTCGGCGTCGAACACTGAATTGGATCAGATGTATAATACAAATTCTGCTGACGAGGAAACAGAAGAACAATAAAGGAGGAATTCAAAATGGGAGCTAAACGCTCAAAGTATGCCGATTGCGACTTTAAGGGCTGGGCTACAAAGTTTGGTATTCTTTGCGCTGATGGAAGAATTATTCAGCATGGTGCTTTTGATGATATCGATGGCGCTAAAGTTCCATTAGTGTATAACCATGATCACGGTAACATTAATAGTGTGCTTGGGCATGCTTATATGGAATGCCGAAAAGATGGTATTTATGCGTACGGATATTTCAACGGTTCAGATAATGGTCAAATCGCGAAAGATGCTGTTCAGCACGGAGATATGGATTCGCTTAGCATTTGGGCTAATCATCTTCAGCAGCGTGGGCCATATGTTCAGCATGGTGAAATTAAAGAACTTAGCCTTGTTCTTGCAGGAGCAAATCCAGGAGCATACATTGAAGATGTTGCCTTAGCACATGGCGACACAATTGACAATGATGATTATGAGGCATATATTTATTCGGGAGAGTATCTTGAGATTATGCACTCAGATGAGAAAGGAGAAGACGAAGTGGCTAATAATAGCATTCAGGATGTCGTTGATACAATGACGCCAGAACAGAAGGATGCTTTCTACATGGCTGTAGGAAGTGCATTAGCAGAAGATCCTAACGCTCTCGAAGACGAAGATGAATACGAGGACGAGGATGAAGAGGATGATCACGACGATTCCGAAGAATATGAAGAGGATGATGACGACGAAGATCCTGACAAAGATGATGACGATTCCGAAGAATATGAAGAGGAGGATGACGACATGGGTGCAATCGCACATAACTTATTTGAAGGCAACAATACAGACAACGGAGACGTTCTGTCCCACAGCGAAATGCAGGAGATTATCGAGGACGGTAAGAGATATGGCTCTATGAAAGAATCATTCCTTGCTCATGGTATTACAAATATTGAGTACCTGTTCCCGGATGCCAAAAATTTAAACACACCACCTGAGTTCATTGCAAGAGACCAGGGATGGATAACCGAAGTAATGAACGGTGTACATCATACGCCATTCTCAAGAATTAAGTCTACATTTGCAGACCTGCGTGAGGATGAAGCTCGTGCAAGAGGTTACATCAAAGGTAAGCTGAAGAAGGAGGAAGTATTCTCATTACTGAAGAGAACAACCACCCCGCAGACAATCTACAAGAAACAGAAGATTGATCGTGATGATGTAATTGACATTACAGATTTCGACGTAATTGTTTGGCTGAAAGCAGAAATGAGAATGATGCTGAACGAGGAAATTGCAAGAGCAGTCCTGGTTGGTGATGGACGTCTTACGTCCAGCGATGATCACATCAAAGAGGACAACATTCGTCCAATTTGGAAAGATGCCGATCTCTACACAATTAAGTACCCTATTGCAATTACAAAAGAAACAACCGCAGCTGAGAAGGCTACAGCATTTATTGAGGCCTGTGTAAGAGCACGTATCGACTACAAGGGTTCTGGCAATCCGAAGCTGTTCGCTCCAGAGTCAATCATTACTGAGTGCTTGCTGCTGAAAGATAAGAACGGCCGTATCATCTATGACAACATTGACAAGCTGGCTACAGCATGCCGTGTATCTAAGATCGTATCCGTTCCAGTTATGGAAGGTCTTAGCCGTGTAGACAAGACTGACACATTAGCTCTTCAGGGTATTATCGTAAACCTGCAGGATTACAACATTGGTGCTGACAAGGGCGGAGCTATCAACATGTTCGATGATTTCGATATCGACTACAACGCTCAGAAGTATCTTATCGAGACACGTATCTCTGGTGCTCTGATCAAACCATTATCTGCCATTGCAATCGAGACAAAAATTCCTACAGCAGACCTTAGCAAGGCATCTGCTGGATCAGGAACTGGAGTCAGCGGTAACTAATCAAAATGGGAGGAAATGATCGTGAATAGATGGTATGGCAAGATCGGCTTTGCAGAGCAAGTGGAAACAGCTCAATCAGTTTGGACTGAGCAAATAACGGAACGTACATATCGAGGAGATATTCTTCGTAATACGAGACGGCTTCAGGATTCACAGCAGATCAATAGTAACATTTCAATCTCTAATCAGATAAGTGTTGTCGGTGATGCCTATATACGCGATCATTTCGTTGACATGAGATGGGTTGAGTTTATGGGGGCTAAGTGGAAGGCAACAGAAGTTGATGCTTCACAGGCCCCTAGACTAATAATAACATTAGGGGAGCTGTGGAATGAGGACGAGACTTGACTTTGATAGATATTTAAAAGATATCATTGGAAAAGGTGCCAATGTATATTTCCAGCCCCCTTCCAATGTATCCGGTGCTGGGCAAAAAGTTATAAAGAACATCAAATACCCGGCAATAATATATTCTGTTGACGATTACAATATTCGATCGGCAGATAATAAAAATTATAGTATTGATAAAGAATACTCAGTAGAAGTGGTAACTAAAGATCCGGATAGTATGCTGATTGATACGATAGTGGAGATACCCACTGCAAGATTTAATAGATCTTATATATCAGATGGTATGTACCATTCGGTCTTTGTAATTATATTTTAAAGGAGGAAAAAACATGCCTAAATTAACATGGGACAAAACCGGAGAACGTAAGTACGAAACCGGTGTAGATCATGGCGTTATTTACCCGGTTATTGACGGAGAATATGGCGCTGGTTCTGCGTGGAATGGTCTTACCGCAGTTACAGAATCTCCATCTGGAGCAGAAGCATCTGCTGTATATGCTGATAACATGAAATATCTTAGCCTCATGTCAGCAGAAGAGTTTGGAGCTACAATCGAAGCTTATACTTATCCAGAAGCATTTGACAGATGTAACGGCACAGCCGAAATTACTAATGGAGTTACTATCGGCCAGCAGAACAGAGATACATTCGGTTTCTCTTATCGTACCCTGATCGGTAATGATGTAAAGAGTAATGATTATGGCTACAAGATTCATATCATTTACGGAGCTAAGGCTTCTCCATCTGAGAAAGGCTTCCAGACAGTAAATGATTCACCAGAGGCAATTTCGTTCAGTTGGGAATTATCAACAACCCCAGTTACAGTTGACGGATTCAAGCCTACTGCTCATCTCGAGATTGATTCTACAAAGGTCGAAGCTACCAAGATGAAGAAGATTGAGGATGCTTTATACGGCACAGAAAGTACAGAAGCTAAGTTGCTACTTCCGGATGAGATCATTAACCTTTTAAAATAACAGACCCGTCACTGGACGTCTCTGCAACTCCTATTACAGGAGAAGACGACCTGCTTGGAAAGAAGGCAGCTGACCTTCAGTCCAATATCAAGGTCAATGAGAGTACTGGAGTAATTTCTGGTACTCTTAACTACGTGACGGGCTATACAGGATTCAGCAGTAAAGTCGACGAACAGAGTGGTAATTACATCGCTCTTGATATTGCTCCAAAGAGTGGTTTCCCTGAATCATTAACAGTTGAAGTTAAGGGCGGAACATCTGGTCCATCTAAACTTCTCCAGTCTGATCATCGGGCAGTTCTTAAGATCAAGGACACTAATAAGCAGTCCATCTTGATTAAAGCAACTAACAAAGGCGCGACAGAAACAAAAGAATACTTACTTACAGGTGTAACACTTAAAACAGAATAAAGTTTTTCCTAGTCTGCTGAAATATGCAGACTGGGATTTTTAAGAATGAAAGGAGATTAAATTATGTTTATCAAAACTATCAATTACAAGGACTTTGACGGAAATGAGAGATCTGAAGATTTCTACTTCAATCTTACTCAGAGTGAAATTTTAAAATTGGAAACAAGCCTTAACGGGGGCTTAACATCATATATGAGCCTTATGGTGCAGAAACAGTCTCAGCCGGATATCATGAATATTTTTGAGAAGATTATTGATGCATCTTACGGAATCAAATCTCTTGACGGCCGTACATTTACAAAGACTCCTGAAGCACTGGCAGAGTTCAAGGCTACTGCAGCATATGACAAGTTCTTTATGGAAATTTGTATGGACGAAGCAAAAGCTTCCGAGTTTCTGCTTAATATCATGCCTGACGATGTAAATGACAAGATCAAGAAAGCAGCGGAATCCGGAGTCTATGACGATGCTACATTAAGCGATGCTCAGAGAAAGGCGATTTCAGCAGCAATGGCTGAAGTAGCAGGATCTGTAGCTGCAACTGATGATGCTGTAAAAGAAGGAAACTAAGGAGATAATTATGCTCGAATTAATTCTTCCCGGATATGAGCCATTTGATCAAGAAACTCAAACTTTTGGAAAGGTTGTAAAACCTACTAAGATTAAGCTCGAGCACTCCTTAATAGCAATTTCAAAATGGGAGCAAATATGGCATAAGCCATTGCTGAAACTCATGGATGAAGGAACTCTAACGGATGAAGAGTTTTTTGATTATATGTATTGCATGATAGTTGGGTCTTTCGATAAGGTCGAATTCTTTAAACGGCTTGATGATCATTTACTTAAAAAAGTAACAGACTATATCAATGACCCAGCTACGGCATCTAGGGTTTTTACAATTGGAGATGACGACAAAGGAAAACCGGAGACATTAACTAGCGAATTAATATATGCTTATCTAGCAATAGCTAGAATACCATTCGACCCTTGCGAGAAATGGAATATAAAGCGTGTATTTATGCTAATAGAATTATACACTGTAAAAACTAATCCACCTAAGAAAATGTCCAATGAAGAAATCCGAAGATGGCAAAAGAAAGAAAATGAACGAAGAAAAAAAGAATTACACACAAAGGGGTGACATTATGGCCAGAACACGAAAAGCGGCTGTTAACCTTATTAATTCTTGGGTTGGCAAAAATGAAAAAGATGGATCTTATAAATCCATTATTAATATTTACAACAAACAGAAAACAAAACCAAGAGGCGTCACTATGAAACCTGGAATGGCATGGTGCGCTACGACTTGGTCCGCAGTAGCAATTGCCCTTGGATACACTGATATTATGCCTGTTGAGTGCAGTTGTTTCTACCTTATTAAAAGGGCACAGAAAATGGGTTGCTGGAAAGAGAATGATAACTACATTCCTAAAATTGGAGATGCTTGTCTTTATGATTGGCAGGACAATGGGGTCGGAGACAACAAAGGAACTCCAAAACATGTAGGAATGGTTACATATGTTAACAAGAGTGAAGGGTACTTTGTCGTAACAGAAGGCAACTATAAAGACGCTGTTAAGAAGAGAACTGTCAGTATTAATGGAAAATTTATACGCGGATTCATCACGCCAAAATATGATGCTGATCAGCCAAAAATTAATACAAGTGCAAATCGCCATGCTGGGAAAGACGTCAAAACGGTAGCTAGAGAAGTTATCGCTGGGCAATGGGGAGAAGATTATAAATCGAATCTTAAAGAAAAGCATTATGATGTCAACGCCATTATGAAAGAAGTAGATGCAGTAATTAACACACCATGTGGAATAACGACTACTACTTGTTATGCAGCACATCTGAGCTATTTGTATAAGGGCTCATATAAAACTTCTAAGAAAACTCCTATGCGTATTGACGCTGGATGGAACAAAAAGCTTATGGTTGAAATTCCAGCTGGGAGAAAGGTTGAATGCTACGGATACTTCAGCAAGTATAAAAAATCTGTATGGTTACTTTGTGCTGTAACCATTAAAGGAAAGAAGTATACAGGATTTGTAGAATCTTCTAAGTTAATTGGATAAGGAGAAATGATATGATCAGATGCAAACTTGAGGGTAACTTTAAAAAGCTCAATAATTATTTCGAAAAGCTTTTGGAAGGCGTTAACGTTGGTGTATTAAACAAATACGGACGTGAAGGTGTAGCTGCCCTCAAGGCTGCAACTCCTGTTGATACTGGAGTAACAGCTGCATCATGGTATTATGAAATAGTGCGCGATAACGGATCTATAAGTTTGGTTTTTAAAAATTCTAATGTAGTGAACCATGTGAATATAGCTATTATTCTACAGTATGGGCATGGAACTAGAAATGGTGGATATGTTCAGGGGGTTGACTACATTAATCCGGCTTTAAAACCGGTATTTGATAGACTAGCTAAAGATGCTTGGAAGGAGGTCACTGGATAATGGGTAAAGTTGTTGAAGATGACGTTGTCAGAATGCAATTCGAGAATGGACAATTCGAGAAAAAAATCCGTCAAAGTCAAAAATCTATAGAAGCTCTTAAGAAAAGCATCGATTTTAGTGAGTCTGGAAAGAGTCTTGCTAAATTTCAAAATGAGACCAAAAAGTTCAACATGGACGGAATGGGCAGAGCGGTAGAAGCAGTTCAAGTCAAATTCTCAGCTATGGATACTGTAGCTATGAGCGTGTTGAATCGACTTACAAATGCAGCTGTTGATGCAGGGAAAAAAATAGTATCGGCTTTAGCTTTTGATGGTATGTCTGATGGCTGGAATGAATATAAGTTAAAGATGAACTCTATCCAGACAATTATTATGTCTACTGGAGAAAGTTTGTCCACTGTAAATAAGTATCTCGATGAGCTCAATAAGTACTCAGATAGAACTATTTATTCGTTCTCAGACATGACTGCAAATATCGGTAAGTTTACAAACGCCGGTGTAGGTTTGAAGGATGCAGTTGCAGCAATTAAGGGTGTATCGAACGAAGCAGCAATTTCTGGTGCAAATGCAGAACAGGCATCCCACGCAATGTATAACTTTGCTCAGGCATTATCAGCAGGATACGTAAAGCTTATCGACTGGAAATCAATTGAAGTTGCTAATATGGCAACAATGGATTTCAAACAGAACTTGCTTGATACTGCGGTTGCTCTAGGCACAGTCGTTAAAAAGGGTGAAGACTATTACACCACAACTACCAACGCTAAAGGAGCTACATCCGACGCATTCAACGCTACCAAGAACTGGAACGATAATCTTCAGTATCAGTGGATGACAACTGATGTTCTTGTTCAGACACTTAGCAAGTATACAGATGAAACAACAGAACTTGGTCAAAAAGCATACGCTGCAGCTTCAGAATTTAAAGATGCTGGACAGATGTTCGCAGCTTGGAAAGAAGCTATCGGTTCTGGATGGGAACATACATGGGAAACGATATTTGGTAACTTTGAAGAATCTAAAAAACTTTGGGGCTTTTTAGACAATATAATCGGTAACTACATCGTAAAAACGTTTGCAGCTAAGAATGCTACTCTAGATGCTTGGAAGAAAATGGGTGGACGAAATTCTTTAATGCGTTCATTTGTTAACGTAATGGCAGCTGCGGTAGGAGTATTGGATACCTTTAGAGTTGCTTATAGGGCTATATTCCCAGAAAAGAATGCAAAAGAAATAAAGAGCATAACTGACGCATTCGAAGTCTTTACTAAAAAACTGATAATGTCCAGAGATAAAGTCGACAAATTATATCGAACTTTAAAGGGCCTGTTTACAATTGTAAAAATTGTTAAAAATGTTCTTGGCGTAGGACTTAAAATCGCTTTACAGATAGTTTCTAAATTATTGGGAGTATCTGTAAATAGTGTACTCGATCTTACTGCTGTTCTCGGCGATGGAATCGTTCAATTTGACAAGTTTGCGAAGGTATCTGATGTAGTGGCCAAAGGCGTTAATCTGATATCATCGGCAATAGCGTTCTCCATCAAAAATGTCGAGTACTTTGCGAAAGCGATATGGAATTGGAAAGGTACACAGGAAGTAATAAAACTGTTAGATGAATTAATAGTTAAAACACTGTGGCCGGATATAAAAGACTTTGGTGAAAATGCTGGGAAACTGATTGATGAATTTATTGATCATTGTAAAGAAGTTGGCCATATAGATTTCAAAGCTTTACTCAGTACTATTCTTGGAATAGGAGCAATTGCTAAAGAGAGTTTTGGTGGAGCAGGAGATTCGATAGATTCTTTTACTTCGAAATTATATTCTCTTAGGTCTAAGATAACAGGATATTTAAAAGGTTGGACCGATCAGGCAGCCGGATTTAAGAAAACGATGATTGATACATTTGATGGTGTATTTTCTTTCATTGAAGACAAATCCGGAAAGGTTAATACAGCTAATATCTTAACTATCTTGTTAGGAGGGGTTTCTGTAAAGGCCCTTTATAATCTCTCTAAATTATTACAGGTTCTTACGGACAGATTTGGCGGTTTATTTGCCTTGCCAGCAGCGATTGGTAACAGCTTTATTAAATTAATGAATCAAGGAGCACTAACCCTTAAAACTTGGCAGGATTCTATCAAAGCTGACATAGTGATTAAAATTGCAAAAGCTCTAGCTATATTAGTGGGGTCAATAGCTTTGTTAACTGTGTTACCTCAGGATCGAATCGAAGGTGCTGTTGTCTTGATAGGTATATTGGGAGCAGCATTAACAGCATTTGCTTACGCGATCGGTTCTATTTCAACAGAAAAGTTAGCAAAAGGATTCTCCGGAGTTTCGGCCATGGTTATTTCTATTGCTGGAAGTATTTTACTAATGACCGTTGCACTTGAGAAACTTCAAAATGTGACCATTAATAAATCTATGGCAATTAATATTGGAGTGATTACAGGGCTTGTAGGAGTGATTACAATATGCTCAGGAGCTTTAACAAAGTATACAATGGGCGCAAATGCTAAATTAGCAGCCGCTGGAGCTCTTCAAATTGTATCTTTAGCAGCCTCTCTACTACTGATGGTTAAAGCTATAAAAGGGTTGTCTAATTACAATATTGAAGATGCTGGGAGCACTATTGGTGCTTTAGTATTAGCTGTTGGATCGTTATCGGTTCTTATGATTGCTGTTGGAAAAGCGAATGGTTTAGGCGGAGCTAGAGGAGCGCTTACATTGTTAAGTTCCGTGGTAGCAATATACGGATTAGCTAAAGTAATGTCTAAAATTTCTAAGATGGACTTTAGTTCCATGAAGAAAGGATGGAAACAATTTGTAGCCGTATTCGGAACGATGATGCTGTTATTTAAGGCATCTGCTAAAGCTGGTCCGAATGCCTCTAAAGCAGCCGTATTACTACTTGGATTTACTGTTAGTCTACATGTTTTACTTGCTGCATTTGAGAAATTACAGAAGTACGATTTTAAGACAATGGCTAAATGCATAACGGATCTAATTGCACTGATGATACCTATTGGGGGTCTAATTAAAGCTAGCGCTAGCGCTGGACAATATGCTGCTAGAGCTGGTGTTATGATGATGACCGTTGCTGGTTCTATTGTAATTTTAACTGCGGCTATAGCTATACTATCCGGTCTTGACCAGTCAAAAATGGCAGGAGCGACCGCGGCTGTTGATTCCATAATCTTATGCATGTCAGCTATGATCAAAGCTGGCGATGTATCAATTGATGCTAAGAAGTCAGTGATAGTTGCTGCTTTGGTTGTAGGCGAGATAGCTGGAGTTATTGCTTTGTTGGCTCAGCTAGATCCAACTGGAGTTATGGCAGGATCAGCAGCAATATCATTGCTTTTAGGTGTATTTACATTATGCTTAAAAGGGTTCGCTGGTGTTGGAAAGGTGCGCGCTAGCGTTCTTTTAGCTGGTGCAGTTCTTTTGGAAATAGCTGGTGTTATTGGGCTAGTAACTCAATTGGATTGGAAACGATCGTTAGCGGCATCAGCTGGATTAAGCATGGTTCTGTTATCTATATCAGCTTCTATGCTGATACTTCAAAATGTTCCTATTGCCGGGGCTATAAATGCGTTAGGAAGTTTCTCGATATTTGTCGCTGGACTCGCAGCAATTATAGCTGTACTCGGAGGTCTCAATAAGATACCTGGATTCCAGGATTTCATGAACGGTGGAGTTCAAGTATTAGAAATCCTTGGCGAAGGTTTAGGAAAATTAGTCGGCGGAATCATATCCGGAGTTACAGATGGGCTACCACAAATAGCTACAAATCTATCAGACTTTGCAAATAATCTGCAACCATTCTTATCAACGATGGGAAATGTAAATCCAGAGATAGGCTCGTCTATGTCCGTGTTGGCAGGATGTATTGTTAAAATAGCCGGAGCAGAGATTGTTAATGCCATTTCGACGTTTATAAATCTTGGGAAAGATCCAATTCAGAAATTTGCTTACCAACTTCAGTATCTTGGAGCTGGCATGAAAGCGTATGGCGATCAGGTAGCAGGCGTCAATCCTGAAACAGTCAAGGGCACCGCAATAGCGGCTAAAACCCTAGTTGAATTAGCGAATGCTATACCACGATCTGGAGGATTAGCTCAACTGTTAGCTGGGGCAAAGGATCTCGCTGATTTTGGATTATCTCTTATTCCATTTGGAGCAGCATTCGCAATGTATGCCATGGAAGTCGCTAACATAAATCCTGGGGTAATTAAAGGAACATCCTCCGCAGCTCAAACGTTAACTGATTTAGCGAATGCTATACCTGAAGCTGGTGGATTAAAACAGCTACTGACAGGATCTAAAAGTTTAACTTCATTCGGATTATCTCTTATACCGTTTGGAGCAGCATTTGCTACTTATTCTAGTCTAGTGGCTGGCGTTAATACGGAAACCGTAAAAGCAACATCTGCAGCAGCTATGACCATAACCGAATTTGCAAATTCTATTCCTCAGTTAGACGGTATGAAAGAGTGGTTCGTAGGAGGTTCTGAAGATTTAGGAACTTTTGGTAAGAGTATGGTCTCTTTCGGTAATTCATTTGCTAAATACTCTGATGCTGTATCTAAAGTTGATACTGAATCGATAAATGCAACGTCATCGGCTGCAATGACAATTACAAAATTAGCAGGAACAATACCGAGTTTGGATGGTATGAAAGAGTGGTTTGTTGGAGGCTCGCAGGACTTAGGAACTTTTGGTAAGAGTATGGTCTCATTTGGTAAGTCATTTGCTAAATACTCTAAAACAGTATCCGGAATCGATACCTCAACTATAACAGCTACATCTGCCGCAGCTACATCCATTGCAAAACTGAATGATGATCTACCAGAAGCAACTTCTGCTAAGAGTATACTCTTTGGTGGAAACAAAGAGAGCTTGAAGAAATTCGGAAAGAATCTCGTATCGTTTGGTGAGAGTTTTGTTAGCTTCTCAGCAACAATAAAAGGAGCTGACACATCTAACGCTGGAACTATTGCTAAGCAATTATCCGATTTCATTAATTCGTTAAATGGAATTAAGGGTGGACTGGACAAGAAAGTCAAGGATATGAACAAAGCATTTAAGGCTTTGGGTAAGACTTCTCTAAAATCCGTACAGAATGGATTTGAATCAAAATCGGGTGATTTTGAAAAGGTTGGCTCTAAGGTTGTTGGGTGGATTTCCACTGGAATGAAAAATAACAGCGAAGATATGAAGTCTCCGTCATCAAGCGTAGCTAAGAAGTTCTTGAAATACGTCACTGATGCGTTTAAATCGGATACAGATACTACCGATGGATTTAACTCAGTGGTAAATAGCGCTCTTAGTACGGCTCAAAGTACTTTCAAGGACTATAATTCCAAATTTAAGTCTGCTGGTTCTTCATTAGCTAAGAATCTTGCTAGCGGCATGAAATCTAATTCTAAGGTTTTTAGCACGGCTGGTGCTAATGCGGCTATAGGATTTATGAGTGGAGCAAAGAACAAGAGCTCTGAGGTATACTCAACTGGTGTTTCATTGGGTAATCAATTGCTTAAGGGAATGAAGAGTAAAAAATCTCTTGACGAGCATTCGCCTTCCAAGAAAACCAATAAGATTGGTGCTTATGCTGGAGAAGGACTTGTTAAAGGTGTCAAATCTAAAGCTGGAGATGTTGAGCTTGCGGGAATTGATATGGGACGAGGAGCTTTGCTAGGCGCTGGAAAAGGAATAAAAGACGGCGCTAAGAAAGCTCAAAAAACAGTTACAGGATATGTCAAGGGAATTAAGAAATCCATTAGTAAATCGGTTGGAAATAAAGACGTTGATGGCGTCATGAAGACCGTAAATGGCATTCTTAATGCAGGCAACAGTACGTTTTCAGACCAAATGGATAAAACGACAAAAGACATTATCAAAAATGCTAACAAAACTGGAGCTGGCGTAACTAGTGCATATGATAGCACTTCTAAGAAAATTACAGGTAGGTCTAAGAAGAACAGCAAGAAAGCAAAGATCAATATGACCAAAATCATAAAGGTCGCTTATCAGTTTGGAAAGACTTTTGACAAAGCTGTAAGCTCGTTTAATAAAACTCCTTATGAGACGATTACTAAAATCTCTAAGAGTTTAGGAAAAGAGCTTCTCAAGACAACGCCTAAGCTTAAGACACTTAGCAAAGCTACTAAAACTGCCGAAAAAACTATCAAGAATTTTGCTATTGCACTGTATAAGGAATCGGATCAGTATAAGGAAGACACTAAGTCCGTTAAGCAGCATGAGGCAGCTTTAAAGAAGCTCCTTAAAACTCAAGACCGTTTAAAGAAGGGCCTTAGTGCTTCAGGCAAAAAGCTTAGCAAAAAGAATCTCAATTCGGCTATTAAGGAAAATAGCACTGCTATTAAAAATGCTGTGAAACAGCTGAAAGATGATCAAAAGACGATCCAGTCCAACATTAACTCGACGTTCAAAGAATACAGGAACAATATTATTAATTCGATAAAGGAATATACTAAGTTTACGAATATTGCATTCGATAACTCTAGGAACATATTCTCCGAATTCTCTGATTCTATGGACGATGAGATGAGTACAGTTCTTAAGAACATGGAAAGTCAGGTTGATGGTTATCAGGAGATGAAGGATAACCTTGCGAAATTATCCAAGAATGGTCTTAGTAAGGGACTTATTGATACTCTTAAAGGTATGGGAGAATCTGGTTATGCATACATAAAATTATTTGCAAATGCTTCAAAAGAAGAAATCGATAGGGCAAACACAGCGTATGCAGAAGCTAGTAAGCAAACTAAAGAAGATATTATCGCTTCTTATAAGCAGACTTATCAAGATGCTGTTAAGTGGAAGAGCTCTATCAAGAAGATGCTCAATCAGGGTTGGGATATTCGACTTGTTCAGGAATTGGTTGATGAAGGTCCTGGAAACCTTAGCAAAGTATTGGAAATGCTTACTTTTTCAGATGAAGAACGTAAAGAAATAAACGATGTGTATGTTAAGAATCTTAAACTTCAGAAATCCGGAGCTAATGATATTATCAAGTCATTTGCTTTGAGGAAAGAAAAAGAAGCTGCCAAGAATAAAGCGAAGAAATCCGTTAAGAAAACAGCCAAAGAAGTCAAGAAAGATGTAAAAGAAATTCCAAATGCTGTTTCTGAAGCAGCTAAGGAAATGGAGAAAAATCTCAAGAAGATAAACAACGATTGGGACGATGCAAAGAAGAAAATCGAAGATACGGCAAAGTCTATGACGGAATCCGTAAAGAGCAGTCTCGATAGCTTCACGTCGTTTGTTAATTTCGACATTTCAAGTTCTACAGATTACTTTACGAGATACGATGAAGTAGTAAATGATCTCGGTAATGACACCATCATTGATCGTATGTGGTCACAGGTTAATGCCGAAAAGAGAGTAATCGAAGGTCTTGAAGAACTAAAGAAGATGAGATTTGCAGACGGATTACTGGATTATCTTAAGAGTCTAGGGACGCAAGCAATACCATATATCGAAGGATTCAAGCTTGCAACTAGTGAACAAATTACAGAAGTAAATAATCTATTTGCTGAAAAAATGCAAATGACAAAAGATTCAGTAAAGCAACAAGCCAGAGATAATGTCGAAGCTGTTAAGAAATGGGAAGCTGAAATACTTGACCTTGCTAAATCGCTAGATCCTAGATTGTTAAAAGAACTAGTCGATCAGGGAATGAGCGCAGCTGATCTTGTTGATGTATATTACAGCATGACGCCTGCTGAAAGAAAAGAAATGAACGATCTGTATGTCGAAAAATTGTCAATAAATGAAGAAGTAGCAAAAACAGTATCTGATTCGTACAAAGAAGCAGGTCTAGGAGCTGTCAATTCCATGTATCAGGGAATGATTGATGCTGCTACAGGCAAGGATGTATCTTCTAAGAAAGGCTCATCTAGGAACCTCAAAGGATCTGCAGCGACAAAAACTGTTCACGCGGTAGCTAAGTCATTTGACGAAGTACTTAAAAAAGATACGTCATTCAAGTCTTCAGGTAAGAAAGCTGGAAACCAGTTCAAAGCTGGAATCGACTCAGCTTCCGAAGGGGTTGCAAAATCTGCAAAGCAATCCGCCGAGAAGGCTTGCACAGCTTTTACGAATTACGCAGAAACAAATTTCAAGAAAGCTTTTAAATCTTCCGGAACATCTCTTGGTTATTGCTTTGCTTTAGGTCTTGCTGCAAAAACGGTGTTAACAGCTGTAGAATCTTCTTGTAAATCAGTGGTAGATAAAGCATTATCTTCGTTTTCAAAAGGCAGCGGTAAAGCATCTTCTAAAGGAAGTGCACTTGGTAATTCATTTGCTCAAGGCATTAGAGGAGCTATACCATCAGCTGTTAGTGCTGCTCAGGAATTAGTTGACGCTGTGAACGCAGTACTATCTAAAATACAGATGCCTAGTTTAAGTACCAGTGTTAACACTTCGAATCTGTCGTCAATGGTTAGTAGCGGAGTGACATCAGCTACGGGATCTTCTGTAGCAGGAGCTAGTGCTGGTTTAGCAGCTTCTATAGCTAGTAGTTTAGCGGGTGGTGTATTTGGCAAAAGTAACATCAGTAAAGCCATATCACAACTTCAAAATGGGGGAAGATCATCTCGAGGTTCTATTAAGGGTTCCAGCGCCCCAGCAGTAACTAACAACTATACATTCAACCAGACTAATAATTCGCCTGTAGCATTATCTAATAAAGAGATATATCGACAGACAAAGAACCAGTTTAGTCAATTAAAGGGGGCTCTTAAATGATAAAGAAAGTAATCGTTACTAATTATTTAGGGGAATCCCTAGAAATGGAACTAGCTAGGCCTGAGGTTTCGGGTCTAGCTATAACAGACATTGAAGGTTTGGGGCCAGTTAAGGCAACTATCAACACTAGTGAGATAGCGACCGGAGATGGAGCATTATATAATAGTGCTAAACTTGAAACTAGAAATATAGTTATGACTCTGGATTTTAGATTCGGAACAGATATCGAAACTATTAGGCATACTACATATAAGTATTTCCCTATCAAGAGATACCTCACGTTGACATTTGTAACAGATCAGAGATCTCTTGATGCTTTCGGTTATGTAGAGTCAAATGAACCTGATATATTCCAGGCTCATGAAACTACTCAAATCTCCGTAATTTGCCCAGACCCATACTTTTATGCAACTAATGGAAAGACTCTTACATTATTTAGTGGCGTCAATCCGAAATTCGAATTTCCATTTGAAAACAATTCGTTAACCGAAAAGCTCATAAACTTCGGCGATATCGTACATATGTATGAGAATGTAGTAACGTATAAAGGAGATGCTTCAGTTGGTATAACGATAACAATTCATGCGTTAGATACAGTAAAAGATATTGTTATCTATAACACTAGAACTCGTGAAGTTATGAGAATAAATACTGACTTTATACAGACCTTAACCGGTCAAGCATATGGTGCTGGTGATGATATCATTATAAATACTAAGCGAGGAGAAAAGTCAGTTACATTACTGAGAGCCGGCTTAACGACCAACATTCTCAACTGCTTAGGTAAAGGATCGAGCTGGTTCCAGCTGTCGAAAGGAGATAATATCTTCATTTACAATGCTACAGAAGGAGCAATGAGTATTCAGTTCAAGATTGAAAACGATACGATATACGAAGGAGTATAAATTATGGAAGGTGATTAATTTGAGGAGGTAAGCAATGGAAGCTACAATATTAAACTCAAGGTTTGAAAAAGTAGCCATTATTGACAGGTTCAAGTCCTTCATTTGGACTGATAGATATCAAGAGAATGGGGACTTTGAACTCTACCTCACTTTGGACATGGATGGAGTGTTTCCTTATCTAGTCAATGACTACTATCTTCAAAATGATGATTCAGTTCACATGATGATTATTCAGGGAATGCTTCTTGAAACGAATGCTACAGAAGGACCAACAATTAAAGTTATAGGCTACTCTCTTGAGAGCTTGCTGAAGCGTAGGATAATATGGGACAATACTACACTTGGCGGAAATTTCCAAGATGGAATAGAGAAGCTTATAAATGACGCTATAATAGCGCCGTCAAAATCGGAAAGAAAAATTTCTAACTTTATATTCAAGAAGAGTACAGACAGTAGAATAACCGCTCTGACAATTGACGCAAAGTATGAGCAGCATGAAAACTTATATGAGGCAATAAACTCACTTTGCGTCGAGAAACAAATTGGATTTAAAGTTACATTGAATGAAAATAAACAATTCGAGTTTGAGCTGTACAAAGGTGTTGATAGATCCTACGCACAGCAATTAACTCCGTATGTTGTATTCAGTCCTTCATTCGAAAACTTAAATAATACATCCTATCTAGACAGTAAAGAAGATTACGCAAACGTTGCGTTAACTGTTGGAGAAGATGGGGATACACAAACATTATCCGGGAATCCGTTGAAGATTACTAAAGAAGTGACTAGGGACGGAGAAACTCAGGAACAGTTGAGCGGTATGCATCGATGCGAGATATATGTTGATGCTGGGTCGATTACTTCTGAGGATGAGGACCATAAAATGAGCGACGCCGAGCGACTGAAAGTAGTTGCTCAGAAGGGCAAAGAAGCTTTAGCTGAGAAACCACATACCATATCTATGGATGGAGATGTTGATCCTCATACTATGTTTGTATACGGACGAGATTTCAAAATGGGGGATGTAGTACAGATAGAAAACGACTATGGTATTAAAGGGACATCAACCGTGTCGGAATTTATCATGTCCAAAGATTCTAGTGGGGAAACTTCATACCCTACTTTTACAGACTTTGTAAGTGCCGATGATAATAGAATACCAGTAGGCTCTTAAAGAATAAGATAAAGGAGGAAAAATATGAGTTTTGCATCTGGATTTTTTAATTCCGTAGATCATGATAGATTATACGATGCTACCGACATTTCAAGATTATTTGATGGCTTGATTCGGGATGGAATATTCGCATCTATTGGCGACTGTCTTGTCGTAAAGCAGAGCAATCAGATGAACGTAACGGTTGGAACTGGACGAGCATGGTTTAATCATACTTGGAGTTACAACGATGCTCTTTATCCAGTTACTATTCCACCATCAGAGATTCTTATGGATCGTATTGATGCAGTTGTTCTGGAGATCAATTCAGTTGAATCTGTAAGAGCAAACAGCATTAAATTAATTAAAGGAACGCCATCGTCTACACCAACCAAGCCAGCATTGACGAATACTAAAGAAGTTCATCAGTATCCATTGGCGTATGTCACAGTCGGTAAAGAGGTTACGTCAATCAGGCAGGCGGATATTGAAAACTGTGTAGGGACGAGCGCGTGCCCATTTGTTACAGGAATTCTCGAGGTAATCAGCATCGAACAACTTATTCCTCAGTGGAAAGATATCTTGAATCGGTTCGTAGAAGAGAATACTGCAAACTTCAATACATGGATGAATGGAGAGAAGCAGGATTACAAGGCTTGGCTCACAGCCGCTAAGAAAGAGATTACGGATTGGCAAGCAACTTCAAAATCGGACTATCAGAAATGGTATGACAGTATTAAGAATGGCTACAATCAGTGGTTCGCTACAATTAAAGCCGCTTATGATGCTAACTGGTCAACATTCCAGCAGTGGGAAAAGGCGTCCCAGACCGAGTTTGATAAGTGGTTTGAAAATATGAAAAACAAACTCGAAGGTGACCTTGGAGCTAAACTTACTCTAGAAACCGAGAAGTTAGGTAAGGAGAAAGTATCACTTATCGAGTCAACGAAAATGGATCTCGAAGGTACTGTGAAAGCTCCATTGATGTTAGGTAAGGCTACGAGGAATTTGTTGCCATATCCATATGTAAAAGCTAGCGGGTCAGTTTCGCAAGGCGTAACGATGACATGCACAGAAGAAGGAACTGTTTCTTTTGACGGCACCTTATCCGATCATGCTTCACAACCTGGTTTTGTATTATACAGGAATGCCGAAGGGTTATTTAATGATGCTATAAATACACTATATTCAAAGTACGATACGACAATTCCAGGTGTATTACATGCTTTTTTTCAGATTTTTACCAAAGGTAATAAAGGTGATACTTGGACAGCCAATGTCGAGACTTTATCAAAAAACGACTATGACTGGTCGAAATGCTATTGCAATTATGGTGTTCAATATCATAAAACCACTGGTGATGTTCATGGGACAATTTCTAATATCAGGATAGTAACTGACGCCGATGATCCATTCGTTCCATATTCCGGATACGATATTAAGACGATTGGAAAGAATCTGATTCCATATCCATATTTTTATGGTTCCTCGCATAATGAACAGGGAATAACTTTCACAATAGATTCAAATGGCGTTATTCATGCTTCCGGAACGGCAACTGCAAACGCATATTACGTGTTATTCAAAAATAGTTTATTGCCTTGCCTGGCCGTTGGTAACAAATATACCATGACTTTAACGGTTAAAAATGGGGATGCATCGGTATACTTAGCTAATGCTAAAAATAATAATACCGATATAGCCGCTATACGCAATTTGAGTAATGGCACGAAATCAACAACATTCGCATTTACGAGAATAGACGGAGCAACTGATAGTATTGGACTTTATATTACATCGGGAACGACCGTAACCGACTGCAAAATTAAAGTTCAATTAGAAGAAGGAGAAAAAGCTACTGGTATCGAGCAGTATCAAACCTCAACAATGAAGATTACTAAGGATACAGAGTTCCCTAATTTCGATTTAAAATCGTTTGATGGAGCTACACATATAATCTCTCCAGGTAATGTTCAATCGTTCCACGCTGATGCGCCAAATGGAAAATACTTGTTGGAGTCGATTAAGAAATCGGCAGAGTCTGGAGGCATTAGCTATGGGACAGATGAACCGACTAATTCCAAACCTGGCGATTTGTGGATTGATACTAGTCTTTCAAGTGTATTAAACTACTATACTGGGAAATATTGGTATCCAGTTAATTCTGGTATCTACATTGCAAGTAATGGCGGTTTTCCATCTTCGCCATATGGCGGTTTTCCATCTTCGCCATATGTCGGTCAGCTATGCTATAACCCAATTATAAAAATGATGTATGTTTATATTCCATACGGTGGCGCTTTTGGTGATCCAGGTTGGTATCCAATTGGATCTGATGATCCAGGAGGATATCATTATGGTGCATCAGCTCCAACTAATACCAAACTCTTATGGATTGATACTTCAGGTGTGGCTAAATTCTACAATGGTTCTGCCTGGGTACCATCAGCAGCGACATGGGGATAATTCAAAATGGGGGATATGGATAATGTATTTATCGGGAAATGATCGTTTTACAAAAGATAACGAAAAACGAAATGTAAAAAATTCCCGGGAGGAAAAATCAAATAAAGTTTTTAAAAAGGAGGGTGAAGATAATGCCTAATTTTCTTACCGCGGCAGAAATGAACACTCTTAAAGCCAAGGTAAAAACCGAAATGCAACGTAGAGCATATAATGGTTCTATGACTGGATTTGCATCTGCATCGTACGACTTCTCCACAACTCCTGCATCTGGAACTAAAGTCACAGCGGACCAAGGTAAAAAAGTAGTTGAGCCTTTATTGAATATTAAAGACCATGGTAATTTGAATACTGCCGATCTTAAGACGGGCTCTAAGATCCCATCATCGTTCAATAATGAATTGCTATCTTATACTGACTCATTATCTCAAGAGCCAATCGATGGGGCTACCTCTTCATGCCGAGGAGCATGCTCTGGACTATGCGTAGGGACGTGCGGCAGCACATGTAGCGGATGTAGCAGCTGTTCTGGTGGATGTAGCGGATCTGGTGGATCTGATGGCAGCGGCTCGAGTGGCTGCGGAGGATGCTCTGGTAATTGCGGCGGGTGTAATTCTTGCTCTGGTTGCATAGGGTGCAGCAGTGGATGCCAAGGAGGATGTTCTGGATCTTGTGAAGGGTGTGGGAGATCTTGCAATGGGTGCAGTGGGTGCTCAGGATCTTGTGAAGGGTGCTCAGGATGCGCTGGATGCGGAGGATCTTGTTCTAGTTCATGTTCATCGAAAGGAAAAGGTTCGGCTTGTGCCACATGCTATAGTTGTACTGGCTGTGCTAGTTCGTGTTCTTCATGTTCATCTTGTGGAGGATGTTCTGGATCAAGTGGATGCGGAGGCAATTGCGATGGGTGCTATGCTGGCTGTGATGGGTCTTGTGACGCTACTTGCTTTAGTAATTGTAGTGGGTGCGAAGGATCATGTGAATCAGGATGTACAACAGGATGCTACGGATGCTCTGGATGTTCAGGAGGATGCTCCGGATGCTCAGGAGGATGTGGTTCTGGATGTTACGGCTCATGTACTGGAAATTGCGACGGATGTAGTAATGGCTGTAGTGGACAATGTAAAAACGCATGTGCTACTAACTGCTCAGCAACGTGTACAGGTACCTGCCAAGCTCAAGCATTTGGTGCCGTAGTATCAGGGGGTTGAGGACCCAACAGTAGATCTGATTGCGAATGGTGAATGGACTTATGCAGTTGACACCGATTTAGTAACTGCTAAATCTGTAAGCGTAACTAGAAAAGGAACAGAGTATAATTTTAATATTGATGGTTTAACGATTTTAAATCAGAAAACAAATCTTGGCGACACAGCAATAACATTTATTAATGAACATGATTCATTGCTTGACCCCCTTCCAAAATGAGTGCCAACGAACCGACTATAAAAATAGATAGCAAAAATGATTGGTATCTTGTTCCAGTTTATCCAACATATAGGCTAAAGATTAACAAGGGAAAGCCATTAGTGACATTCGCTAATACATATTATAGCGAATTACATTTTAATATCAAAGCATAAAAACTATTAAAAGAAAAGGAGTTAACTAATATGAAAAACTTTACATTAGGACTTAACAAGGAAACAGCTGACTATTTACAGAGACTTGCATACGAGGTTATGACTAGAAAAGACGTTGTAGCTCATATGCTTGAGTCGGCGAAAGATGATATGGATGCTTCAGTGCTGGACTCAGTACCATTTAAGCATTATCACAAACTGCTTGAAGAGGCTGAGTGTTCCTACGACATTGCTAAAGCTGAGTTAGAAAAGTCTTTACAGCCTCGTGTTCTGGAGCATGAAGGAAAAGATGTTAAATTCAGATGGGCAGTAACAGACTTTTCAGAGCACCTCGTACACATTACCGTATTAGAGGGCTAAGCCTATGAAGAAGTTCGAACAGTTTCAGGATATGATCGGAAGGTTGTATCCTGAGACAATTATTACAAATAATGCATCTGACAGAAGAACTTTATCTCGTACCGTGACTTTTCAAGTAACAGACGAGTGTAACTTGTGCTGTACTTACTGTTACCAGATAAACAAAGGCAAGAGAAAAATGAAGTTCGAAGATGCAAAGAAACTTATTGATATGCTTCTTACCGGAGATGAACGCCTCGGTAACTACATCGACGCCTCTACATCACCTGGTATTATCATTGAGTTTATTGGCGGAGAGCCTTTCTTATGTGTGGATCTTATTGATCAGATTTGCACGTATTTCTATGATAAAGCTATCGAGTTGATGCATCCATGGGCAACAAAATTCTGTATTTCGATTTGCTCAAATGGTGTATTATATTTTGAGCCTAAGGTTCAGAAGTTCCTGAACAAATGGCGGCATAATCTCTCTTTCTCAATTACCATCGATGGAAATAAGGCTCTGCATGATGCTTGTAGAGTCTTTCCAGATGGTACTGGGTCTTATGATGTGGCAGTAGCTGGAGCTCGTGATTGGATATCAAGGGGATACTATATGGGCTCTAAGATCACCATAGCGCCAGGTAATGTGCAGCATCTATTCTCAGCGATTAAGCATATGGTAGAACTTGGATACAAAGATATCAATGCGAATGTCGTTTATGAAAAAGGATGGACATTGGAGCACGCGAAAATCTATTATGAGCAGCTCAAAATGTTAGCCGATTATTGGCTTGAAAATGACTTAGCCGATGACCATTTCATGGCATTATTCGAGAATGACTTCTTCAAACCAAAGGAAGAAACAGATCTTGAAAACTGGTGTGGCGGGACTGGCTTCATGTTAGCAATGGACCCAGATGGATGGCTTTACCCATGCATCAGATATATGGAAAGCAGTCTAGGTACATCCCGAGAGCCTCTTAGAATTGGTCATGTCAATTTCGGAATTGCTCAAAGAAAATGTGATAAGCAGTGCGTTGAGTGCCTCAATAAAATTGACAGAAGAACGGAGTCTAGTGACGAATGCTTCTATTGTCCTATTGCTGAAGGCTGCAGTTGGTGCTCTGCATACAATTACCAGGAAAATGGAACACCAGATTCTCGTTGCACTTATATTTGCGATATGCACAAGACCAGATCGCTTGCAAATGCATACTTCTGGAATAAGTGGTATCGTAAAAAACAGTGGAAACAGAGATTCAAAATATACTGCCCTGATGAATGGGCTATTCCGATTATTGGAGAAGAAGAACTTAACATGCTTAAAGAATTAAGCAAGGAGGATCAAAATGAAACTTAAATTTGGAAATGGAACAACAGTTGATATCCGCAAATTTACAAGAGAGTATGCTCAGAATCAATCAGGTAGAACTTATCTGAACATTACTTCAACATACGAGTCTCCAGCAGTGTTTGACAGAATTGCTTCTACGGCTCGTAATGCAGACAATATTTCTCATATGGAGATTACAGACGACAATGGAAATGTCACTACATTCGACGGGTTCAAGCTTGACAACGTCATTGAGATTCATGACGGATTATCTAATGACGTTACTATCAGAGCTTACAAGAATGACCCAGTTAATACAACAGACGGTGACAGCTCGGAATCGGAGGCTACTAGCGAGTCTTTGACATAAATCAAAATGGTTTAGGGAGGTGATACAATTGCAGTAATTCTCAACCGTCCAAGTGACGTTAAAAGAAAATTAAATAATATCTCTAGACTTTTACTCGTTTGTGTCTAGGGATAAGAACTTTTAAATCAAAATAGGAAAGGAGCTGTTTTGCTATGGATTATACACCAAACATCGACGCCCAAGGAATGCGACGGCCTATGGGTCCTGTAGACCAACCAAATTGGAATGGAGGACCAAAACTTATTCATAATCCCCAAGTTATGAATAACCAGACTGTAGGGCAGCCTAATCTGGCAAACGCAATGGTGTTCTGCAAAGTATTATCTATTCTATAAGTTCGAATGAGCATGCTCAATCAGAGTGCCAAAATGGTGATAACACCGGAGAATTAAAAGCTCAGCTTGACAGAATAGAGAATATGCTCAAACGGCAAGGGCATCAAAATAAGTCGCGATTCAAGGAGGACAAGAAGAATGATAAGTCAATGTATTCAGCAAATGGCAATGAAGATTCTAAAGGAGAATCCTAATATTGCTAATAACCCTAATGCTCAAAGCATGATTAACGTTATTCAATCTGGCGATGAGAAAAAAGGACAGGAGATTGCAGAGAACATTTGTAAGTCTATGGGAGTAAGTAAAGAAGATGCTATCCGACAGGCAGAACAGTTTTTCCATGTAAAATAAGGAGGAAGTAATTATGTTTAATATGGGTAGTGCACCAAGTCTTTCAGATATCGCTGCTGTTACGGCATTTACAGTTCCAAATCCATATGCAAACTACGGGTTTGGATGCTACTGTGGATCAACTAATAACGGTTGCTGCTAATTAACGTCAAAATGATTAGGGAGGGTCTAGAAACTGGCTCTCCCTTGTATGGAGGTATTATAAAATGATTGAATTATCAAATACTGCTGATCAGGTATTAACTGCTGGTCAGTCCATTACCTTTGACAAAGTTCTTCTTAAGACAGGTTGCGCTGAGTGTCATAGAGCAAACACTGGATCTGTTAAAATGAGAGCTAATGGCATTTATGAAGCTTCTTTTGCTGGTAACATCTCGGGCGCTGTCGCAGGCACTCCTATACAGCTTGCTTTCCAATTAGGAGGAGCAACGATGCCAGAGACAACTATGATTGCTACTCCAGGAGCTGCCAATGCTTCTAATAACGTAGCTACCTCGACATTAATCAAGAATTGTTGCGGGGACTACGATCGTATAACCGTGACTAATACTGGTACTACGGACGTAACTGTCGCTGCTAATAGTGCTTTTATTGTCCGTAGACTTGCATAAGGAGGTGTCGTCAAAATGGAAAAGATGAAAGATCTCTGTTCTATTAAGGCAACTCTTGTAGATTCAGTCAAGGAACAGCTTTCTCATGGAATCGAGTGTGTAGATGCTCATGAAATGGGCGAAGTCGTTGATATGATCAAAGATATTTATGAAGCCGAGAACTACTGCATGCAGTCGAAGTACTACAAATCGATTGTAGAGGCTATGGGAGATGGGTCTTACGGTTACAATCCAAATCGCTATGCCTCTAGTGGTAGATATGCTTCGGCCGGTCATGGATCTAGATATGGATATATGCCATATTTAGAAGGTGAAGACTACACTATGCAGCAGTATCTAACAGGCGACCCAACAGAGTTTGCAGACCAGATGAAGCTCCGTTATGGTTATATGGATCAAAATGAACCAAAAATGATGAACAAGCCAGTTAGCACTTATGGTGCTGCATATGATTCTTGGTCTGATGCAAGAAAACATTACACGAAAACTGGATCATCAGAAGATAAAGAGAGAATGGAACGGCATGGAGAAGAGCATGTCGAGAAGGCCATTATCTCTATGCGTGACATTTGGAGCGAAGCCAGCCCTGAATTGAAACGCAGAATGAAAACCGAACTTTCTACATTAGTAGACGGCATGAGTATCTAAAGAGAACTGCGATTATGGACAGATTCTCAATGAATGGATATTTATGGAAGATAAAGTTCGTAAACCCAAATGACAAAATGCTCATGGATAGGACTGGAAAAATGACATTAGCCACCACAGACCCAAACCTTGCAACTATTTTCATGTCGAGGAGCTTATCTGGTGCACTCCTTATGAAAGTTCTTATCCATGAGCTAGGTCATTGTGCTCTTGTTAGTTACGGTCTGCTAGACGATATTCATAAGGTTGTAAAACCAGAATATTGGATATTAGCAGAAGAATGGGTCTGCAACTTTATAGCCGATTATGGAGCTAAGATATTTTCAATAGCTTATTCTGTATTAGGTAATGACGCATGGATGTTTATTCCTTATGAGCTTGATAAAGTAATCGCATAAGGAGGAAGATTATGGAAAGCATCGTATCAATTATCGTCACTGTGTTGTGTTCGGTTATTGCATCATCTGGGTTCTGGGCATGGATTCAGAAAAAAGATGACAAAAAATCATTACAAAGTCAGATGCTCATTGGACTGGCCCACGACCGCATTGTGTCATTAGGTATGGTCTACATCGAACGTGGATGGATCACTAAAGATGAATATGAGAATCTGAGAGACTATCTTTACGAACCGTACAAAGCCTTAGGGGGCAACGGCTCCGCAAAAAGAGTTATGGAGGGAGTTAATAGACTCAAGATATTCACAGTACCACCAATATCGGAAGGAGAAAGTCAAAATGAAGTTAACAAATAAACAGTATGATATTCTTAAATGGATTGCATTAATTGCCTTACCAGCGATTGGTACTCTGTACTTTACACTTGCTACTATCTGGGGACTTCCGTACGGAGACCAGGTCGTAGGAACTATTACCGCTGTCGATACTTTTCTTGGTGCTCTGCTTGGAATTAGCACAAGTCAGCATAACAAGCGCAAAGCTGCTTCGGCAAAAAAGCAGTAATGTACATACGATGTCTCTAGGCTTTCTATACGAGGGTCTAGGGACGTCAGAGTATCGCTGGATGTTCAAGGTGTGTTTCTTTTTCGCAAATATTTCCACTGCTATAATAGGAGGTGATTTATATGAATAGTGTTATCACAGATGAACAGAAAAACATTATTGCAAATCTCGCTAATAAGGTGAGTAGCGATGAGTGTAATGCTTTGATAAGCTTTGGCGGTCAAATGTACCGTGACGGACTTATTAAAGGTTCTGCACTTACTATGATCGGTATTGGTGTAGGTTTGGTAGTTTGGGCTATCATTGAAGAGAAACGAAAAATAAACCAACAATTCAAAATGGGGGTCTAGAGAAATCTAGGCCTTTCGTTTTACCTCGCATTTAATTCCTTTCGTATAATAGGAACTAGAGACGTATTTAAAGGAGGTACATAAATATGAAAGGATTATTAAAGATATTCAAAGATGGACGTTGGTTAATTACTATATTCCCAGTAGCAATACTTGTAATTGCAGTATTGACTATGACAGGAATCATGAACCCAATTGTGTCATTTGGATGCGGAATTATTGCATATTTTGTAGCAATGGCGTTTAGTTATGACGAAGATGATGAGGACTAATTCAGGTCCTCTCTTCTTTTCGCAAATATATCATTTCGTATAATGAAGATTAAACATTTAGGAGGTAATTTGATATGAAGAAAAGATTAGAAAAATTATTTGCATTGGTGTCAGCTTTAAGCTTTGTATGCGCACCAACATTACTAATGTTCATTGGATTCTGGATGATCTACAATGTAGGTCTCTGGATCGGAATAATATTTAGTGCCGTTGGATATTTCGCATCAGTTTGGGAGTATTTCCAATTGCAGACATATTTTGATAAGAGAAAGAAGAAGAAAAATCAAAATAAAACTGAATAAAGATCTAGGGACGCGGGCGATTCAAAGCCCGTTCCTTTTTCGCAAGATATTCTGTTCCTATAATAGGAAGAAAGGAGGAGCTAAAAGATGAAAGAATTCTTAGCAAACATAGTAAAGGTATTTATTACATTAGCGATTTTAGGACCGGTAATTGCACTGGTAGGAATCGGTCTTGGAATAGGAGCTTTACTATTCTAACTAGGATGAGTCAGTGGAAACATTGGCTCTTTCTTTTATCTCGCAAATATTTCATTCATTATAATGAGAACTAAACATTATTATAAGGAGGTGATTAGTATGAAAAAACCATACAATTATGGAGTAAGAAAACCAAGAAAATAATGAGTAGTAATAAGGTTTATAGACTATGGAAACATGGTCTATAAGCTTTTCTAGAAAGGAGTCAAAATGACATTAAACGAAATTTTAACACACAGTAAGTTAATAGCTATGATTGATTTCTCAAATAAAGAAGCAGAGAAAATCTTAACACGAGCAAAAGAATTGAACCAGAAAGCAAAAGCGTTACCGGATAAAGATTCAGTAGAAGGGTTACATATTCTTATGGAAACGGAACGCTTAACAGGTAAACTTGATGGAATTAACCTCGTAATGGATGAGCTTGAACGCCTCGCAAAAATCTCATAGTGTATAATGAGATGAAAGGAGGAATGTAAGATGATTACATTAGCAATTTTAGGAGCTATTTTATTAGGAGTGATAGTAGTTGGAATAGCACTGCTTTTAGCAGGAGGTATTTCAATATTATTCACTTTCGGAGATGTGATAGTGGCAGGATTGATAATCTATGCTATCATCAAACATATCTGGAAAAAACATCACAAAAACTAGGAGGGGCCTATATAGGCTTCTCCTTTTATATTTTTTAAATTAAAGGAGGATACAAAAATGGTAGTAAAGTATGTTGAGGATTTCGTTGGATTGGACGGTCATTTCTACGAGAGTAAGGTAGCATCTGAGTGCAATTCTATTCGGTTGGTTCCGAATTGTGGAGGCATGATGTCAGCTGTATTCTTATACCGGGGCAATGATCAGAGCATGATTATTCCATTCTCAGCAAGAGAACTTGATAAGAAGATGGTGTACCTGGACAACAATATCTTTGATATCCACGTTGCATCTGGTATTATTGACTTGTCTGGATTCAAGGCTGTAAAACTGTCAAAATACATTGAGCTGAATTCAGTAATGAAGACGATTGGCAAGAGTCCGTTAATCGCTGGTAAATCGCCAAAAGGAACTCCAGTTGATACTAGGGATATATCAAAAGATATCTGTCATGCAATTGAATTCAATGATGACAGCTTCGAGCACCTGTTTAAAAATATGAAGGAGGGATTATAATGTTTAAAACTCATATTGATATTTCTAGACGGAATTATATTTACTATATGGTTCACGATATTATTACAATGCGTAATGGCTGGGACGTAATAACCACTGTCACTAGACCAGATCATATAAGGATCTACTTCTCTTATAAATGGTTCCAGTACGGCAAGGTTCGAGCATTCAAAAAGGCGGTGAAAAACTATGCAAAAAGAGTCACATATTATGATCACACCTCTATCCCTAGATATTTATTTGCACAAGAGACAATATCATCTTCAGACAAACTCCAAAAAGCGCTCGCAGAGTTTTCCTACACATCCGCAGTTCAAGGAGGTATTAGATGCGGAGATATCGAAGCTATAGTAATAGGATATAAAAAAGATAAGGAGGAATTAAAATGAACGTATTAGTATGCATTATATGTGTAACTCTTGGGTATATTGTCGGTATGCATGTTGGCAAAAACGTAACGAAAATGTCTTGCCCAGGCATCATCAAAATGGCTAGGGACGAGGATAGCGAAGGGTACTACTGTGCTCTTGAGGTTAATGGAAAAGACTCTCTTAAAGAGATGTACAATTCCGATACAGTAACGTTCGAAGTTAGGCGTATGTCGGACACGCAAATAAAACAGGGCTTATAATGAGAACTTTATTGTTATAATATTGAAAGGAGTCAAATATGGCAAGAGAAGAAGGAACTGAAAACTTAAGAGAGGTATTAGAGCAAACAATTCTTGAAGAGGACAATAAACTCTTCGATGAAAAGATTGGCGACGAGCGAAATGCTATTGCCGACAATTTGGTTAGCTTCTATAAGTTGAAATTGGAAGAAGATAAGCTCGCACAGGAGCGTGATATCAAAATGAAAGAGTTTGATCACAAAGAAAGAGAACTCGACATTCGAGTACGCGAATTGGAGCAGTCCAAAACTAATTCAAAATTAGAACTGATCAAATCCGGAGTAACGCTGGCCGCTTGGGCCGGTCTTAGCATCGGGGTGATGGTCTTCGAAGGTAATGGAGGCGCAATACTTAGTAAGGCATTTCCGGGGATCTTTCCAAAGACGAAGATCTGAGAAACAAGAAAGTTAAGTTTATAGGCTATGGAAACATGGCCTTTAAGCTTTTCGCAAATAATTCTTAGGCTATAATGAGAACTTTATTGTTTTAAGTTGAAAGGAGAATTAAAATGAAAGAAGAAACTAAACAGAAACTTAACGATGCAAAAGAGTATGTTGTCGAGCATAAGGAGGATATTATCGCTTTTTGTGCTACGGCGGCGGTTGCAGTTGCATTTGGCAGTGCTTGTGGTGCTATATTTGGAAAGTACATTGGCATGACAAATGCAGAAGCATACAGATACGGGTGGCAGAAAGGCATGAGCGATTATCACGATCGTATGCTGAGAGACAACATTGAAAATGCTGAAGTTGTTAAGGCTTTAGTAGAATTTCAGGATCGAAACACAAAATAATAAAGAACGAAGTTTATAGGCTATGGAAACATGGCCTTTAAGCTTTTCTAAAGGAGTTAGTTATTATGGATACATTCTTATTAGCATTCTTAACAGCGTTTATAGTACTGATGATCTCAGAAAGACGCCATCGCAAATAATTCATTTATTATAATGAAGGAGGTGATAAAATGGGCAAAGAAACTTTATTGAAGATTGGTCAGATCGGATGTACTGCTATAGCAGGATTCTTAGGAATCTGTTTGACACAGTTAAGTATCGATAAGGCAGTCGATAACAAAGTAAAGGCTTTAGAATCAACCGACAAAAAAGAGGATGAGGACTAATTCAGGTCCTCTACCTTTTCTAGAAAGGAGTCAAAATGAACACTGAACAGGTAGGATATTTTATTAAAAGAAACATGCCTACTATTTTATCTATAGGTGCGGCTATAGGTGTGGTAGTATCAAACATCCTTACAAATAAAGCATCCATCAAAGCAACACTTAAAGTTGACGAGATTGAGAAAAAGAAGCATAGAGAGCTTACGTTTATTGAAGAGGTAAAGGTTGTAGCTCCGATTTACGCTCCGTCTATTGTAGTTGGCGCTGCTACAATAGGGTGCATCTTTGGATCAAATTTCTTAAACAAGAAACAGCTTGCAGCATTAGCAGGAGCTATGAGTCTCTTGCAGGCAAATTTTAAGCGATATAGAGAAGAAGTAGTACACGAGGTAGGCAAAGAAAAAGAAGAAAATATTTGGAAAGCTAGCAGAACTCCAATTACGAAAACAGTATCTGAGCAGGAATCAAAATTTGTAGACACAACTGGATTAACATTCTTCATTGATAGCTTGACTGATGAGGGTTTCTATGCCGACAAAGCGACAGTAGAATCAGCTATATTAAAGCTGAATAGGAAATTGGCATTAAGCCCTGCTCACACGGTAACTTACGATCAGTTTAGATACGATCTCGATTTGCATCCAACAAGTTTTGGAAGCGTTGTAGGTTGGTCTAAGATCGATATGGACGAGAATGATAAGACAAATGAATGGGTTGATATTCAACTTGTGCCGTTTGAAAACACTGAGGGTTACTATATACGATATCTTGATTTACCGCATGGGTTATTCATGGAAACCAAAGCGGAGAAACGAGAAGTTAAAGGCTGGTTCAAAGACATGGAATACAGCTCAAGCATGCTGATATAAGAAAGGAGAAACAAAATGAGTTTTTTAAACAATTTAATTAAGGAGGCAAACAAGGTTCCAGTCATTGCCGATAAGAATGCACCGATGCTCCTTATGATTGCTGGAATCGGCGGGTTAGCAGCTACAATAATAAGTGCGGTTAAAGCTACACCATTGGCAATTGACAAAATGGATGATGAGATTGCTAGGCGATACGAAGAAGGAGAAATCGAATACGAGGATCTGCCAATGTCTGTAAACAAATCTGACATGGCATATAGATTCGAGGAACTCGGTCCGAAGCAGATCGTAAAGTCTTGCTGGAGGTGCTATGTTTCTACAGTGATTTTAGGAGCCTTAAGCATCTCAGCATTTATCGGATCATACAAAGTAAGCACAGCTAGACTTACAGCTATGACAGCAATGTACGAGTTTACGGCTAGCGCATATGACAGATATCGTAGAAACGTAGCTAAGGTATCACCAAAGACAGATGTCAAAGCTAACAAAGCTGCTAGAGACGAGCGGGTAAAAGAGATCCCAGAGTCAAAGTTCGATGGCATGCCAGAAGGAAAAGAGGTTTGTATCGACCTCTATACTGGTAATGTGTTCTATTCGACAAGAGAAGAAATACTGCAGGCCGTTGGAAAGATAAAGGATCGATTCCTTGGCGGTGAGATGTTTATATCTCTTAACGAATTCTATGATGAAGTAAATGCAAATCACGTAGAAGTAGGAGACGACGTAGGATGGTCACCAGACACTTATGTAGATGTTCAGTTTGACTCAACGTTGAGAAATGGAAAGCCGTGCCTGACAATCGGATATTTCGCAAATCCGAGGTTTGATTATCGTGAGTTAATGTAGACTCGCAAAAAAATCATATATTATAATGAGAGATATACCAAAAAATTTAAGGAGGACAAAAGTATGTCAGAATTACAGAATGAGAACACAGAGGTTATGGTATCAGAGGACGTTAACACAACGCCTGCAACTGAGGAATCTAAGGACGATTCATTAGGTAAACTTGGAATTGCTCTGATCGGCTTAGCAGCTGTCGGAACTTACACGCTTGGAAAAGCGGCAGTTAAGGGAGGCAGGATGTTAGTCGAGAAGGCAAAAGAAAAGAGAGCCGACTTGAAGAGGTTTAAGGACTCTAAGGACGCAGATTATCGTGAAGCGGAACCTGAAGACGATGCCGAAGAAGATCAGGATGAAACTGAAAAGTAGTACTTAAAAGATTGGAAATCTTTGGTCTAGGATCATGGAAACATGGTCTTAGACTTTTTGTTTTAGAAAGGAGTCAAAATGGAAAGACTTGAAAGCAACTCAATCGCAACTGGCAATAAGGCAACAAAGAAAAAACCTACTAAAGCCGAAGAGCGTCATAAGATTGAAAAAGTTGTAAAGAATAGAGTAACAACTCAGAAAAAATCCCTGGGTCAGAAATTCGGAGAAACATTCTTAAGCGATGAATCTGGAGGTGTTGGATCGTATATCTTTAATGATGTACTGATTCCAGCTTTAAAAGATACATTCGTGGACATGGTCGAAGGTGCTATCAATATGGCATTCTATGGCGATACAAGACACAGATCACGTAGCCGTAGCAGCATTAGTAGAGGTAGTGTTGAGCGCATACCATACGATGCTAGCTTTGATAGCCGTAGCAGACGTAGATCAGCACCTCGAGGCAGGGCTAGATATGAAATGGACAATCTTAGATTCGACTCGAGAGCAGATGCAGACACATTGCTTGATACTTTAACCGAGTATCTTGATCAGTATGGATCAGTGTCTGTTGGCGACGTGTTTGAGTCTATTGATATTCCGACACAGGCAAACGATTTCCATTATGGATGGTATGAGCTTGGTGGGACGCATATTAGAAAGTCTAGAGACGGTGGATATGTCTTAGAGATGCCGAGATTGGAGGAACTTGACTAATGATTAAAATAATTGAACCAGGAACTAAAACAGTAACAAAGTGTCAATACTGTGGCTGCAAATTCTCTTATGAGGAAGAAGATATTCAGAGTCGTCCATACAAGGTAGCAGATGGAGTTGTACCAGACATTACTAAGCTGCCAATATTCTTCGAGTCTTACGTAATATGCCCACAGTGTGGTAAGACTCTTACAGTAATGTCCATTAAAGGACAGAAAGCATAAGGAGGTAAAGAAATGGGAGACAATGTAAATCATCCGGAACATTATCAGAATATTGCTGGTGTTGAGGCTATTGATATTCTGAATGATGTGGTTAAGGACCTGCCAGGCAAGCAGGCCGCAATGTTATGGAACGCTATGAAGTATCTGTTCAGATTCCAGAAGAAAAACGGTGTAGAGGATCTGAAAAAAGCTCGAAATTATCTGGACTATCTGATTGCAGATATGGATGCAGTATGTGATGCAGCAGAGAAATTATGGGACACATGGTATTCAAATGAGTATGGACACGTGTGGATATTTGCAGGAACGAATCCTAAAGGAATGCCAACGAAGTTAATCTTCGAGACAAAGGATGCTGCGGAAGAATTCAAGAGTGTATTTTACAATATGCAAAGTGAAGGATACGATGAATTCTCAATTGCAGATGCATGCTTAGAGATGAAGTTCAAGTTCACAAAAGGAAACAAATGGAATAATTGGGATGAACTTGTACCATGGAAAAAGGTTCATAACAGATTCTCTATCAAAGAAGCAGATGGCAAATACGAATTGATATTTGTATATAAGAGTTCTAGTTCTGAAGAAGCAAAGACTTTTGGTAATGTGAAGGTGTACTATTCAACACACATGTTTGCTGGAACATGCAAATCGATTGTATTCCCGAGCGATTTACAAAGATATATGTTCATTGCAAGCTTCTTTGCCAAGCTTACAGCAAAAGATTTCAAGGTATATTCAATACGGGATGTTCTGTCTGATTCAAATTTCGTTGTTCCGGATGGCACAGACAATTTTAGTACTAAGCTTACGTGGAAGGATATCTTCTCAAAGTTTGAAATGCGTACAGAAGGTGAAAAGTATATCTTAGATTTCATTTACTGGATCAAACCAGGTACGAAGAATAAGTGCATCTCATACCATTCAAGTGTTTGGGGAAATGCAGATGTTTATTATTCTACAGATATGCCAGAGGGATCATGCACAAAGATTCTGTTCGATGATGAAGGCGGTAGAAACACATTTGTAATCAAGTTCTTTAGATATATGAGCATCGGAGCTCACAGATTCTCTATTCAGGATATTCTTGAAGATGCAAAGTATCTGTTTCCTAGAGAGGATAACAGTCTTCATTTCACGATGCCATGGAATGAGATCTTTAAGGGATTCCATATTACTGATGAAGGCAGCAAGTATGCATTAGAGTTTATTATTGATTTAAAAGGAGGAAAATGATATGAATGAAACCAAATCAACGACAGAAGACGAAGACTGCATCGATTTTGGGTCATATTGCTTAGACAATGTATTCAATTGGAGAGAGCAGCACTTAGAAGTTATAAGTAAGGAGGACAAATAAATGAAAGAAGTATTAAACACAGCTGTAACCAGCGTATCGACAGTATTAGGCCATACTAAGGCCTGGACAAAGATGAACTCTTCGGAGATCATGTTATTTGCAGGTATTGGAGCAGGTATTGGAGCTCTGATTACAACACAGAGAGCTACACTCAAAGTAACAACAGTAAAGAGCAACGAAGAAAAGACAAAAAAGAAAATCGTAGAGACAGCAGCAAAGTACGAAGAAGATCCGGACTCTCTTGACAGACCTTACACAAAAGAGGATGCAACCAATGATCTGGTTCTGCTGAAGAGAAAAACAGCATTAGAGTATGTTAAGCTCTATGCAGGTCCTGTAATTCTCGAAGCAGTATCTATCGGTCTTATTCTTGGATCTCATCATATTATGAAGCAGCGTCAGGCAGCATTAGCAGCATCTTGTGCAGCAATTGCTAAGGCTTACCAGACGTACCGTCAAAATGTAATTAATAAGTACGGAGAAGAAGTCGACCAGGAGATGCTGTATGGTTCTGAAAAGAAAACAGTTAAGAAGACTGAGACAGATCCAGAGACAGGTGAGAAAAAGAAGGTAACTGAGGAGCAGGAGATTATCAGAAACTTTGGTGGCTCACCGTATGCAAGACTCTTTAACAGAGAGAACTCTACTGAGTGGTTCAATGACAATCCTCAGAATGAGTTCATGCTTGCGCAGCGCGAGAAGGAAGCAGATACCAGATTAAAATGTGAAGGCATCCTGACACTGAATGATGTATACCGTATGATCGGTCTGAAGCCCACTGACATTGGTCTGACACACGGCTGGAGATACAGAAGCCAGAAAGATCCAGATTATGGCAAGTTCGACAACAACGTAACGTTCCTGACCAAATGGGTCATGGTACCGAACGAAGAAACTGGCGAAGAAGAGAGAACACTGTTAATCGACTTCAACTGTGATGGCTGCATTTATGGTGAAGTATCCCAGAGATGAATCGATGAACAGATAATGCTTAGAGACGGTGCATTAGATTACCCTTGGCAGCAGTGGTGCTACTAAGGGCGGTCTAGGGCCGTAGAGAGGTGTCAAAATGGATCAATTTGAAAGGAGAAATGAGAAACATGAGTAAAATGTGTTTTATAGGAAGCGCTTCAATCGCTGTAGCAACAGAATATAATAAGAACCCAGATGCAGACTTTGTTGCTATCAGCCATGAGCATATGGATTCTATTATCGAGTACTTTAAAGATCATGCGTTTTACAAATACAATACTGATTTAACTATGGACGGACAGTTTAAGTTCAAAGGCAAGCCAGTTATAGCATATATTGGACAGTCTATAGGAAGCAATAAAGGTGACATAGGATCTATGACAGCCGAGGAAATGAAAAGGATGCTTAACAAAGTTTATGGTGCTGGAATGTTTCATAAGGAGGCTACAGGTGTATAGATGTGATGGATGTGGTGAACAATGTGAGGAAAATGAGCTTACAGAGCTTGAATTCTTCCAAGGCATACCGATGCAAAACTTATGCAGTAAATGTATGGCAAATATATTTGTAAAGAAGGAGAAAAAGAAATGAAAAAGATTCTCGAGATTGGTAAGATCTTCAAGGCTCGATGTCCAAAATGTAACTGCCTGTTTCAATACGAGAAAGAAGATATTCAAATAAAGAAATTAGGTGGAGATGAGTACAGCATCATTACATGCCCACAATGCGATAAGGAAATTTCGACACGAGGAAGATTGGATATAGCTATTGACGATTCACATTTGTCAAAAGAAGAAAGATTCCTTAGAGGGGATTTCTTCAAAACATTATAAGGAGGAAAAGAAATGAAAAACGCAATACATTTAGATCATGACGTGATGCAGAATAATGAGGACTTTGTTCATGGATTGCTTAAACGATTTGAGTCAGTGATCAAGGCCACAGACGGTGTCTTATCCGGCAGTATGATATGGCGTAATTTTTACCGTGGCTTAGGCATCGACATTAAAAAAGAGATACTGGATGCTTTTGGCATCAACGATTTGGAGGATAGAATATATGACATCAAATCAGTAATTTTATACAAGGACCCGTCCACATACGAAACGTTCTTGATGTTTAATGTTGGTGATGTCAATGAAGAGATAAGCAACAGAGATGCAGCTGAAGCTTTTGCAAAAGTCTATGCAAAACTTAATTCGATTCAGGAAACGAATGGCGTCAAAATAGAGGCTACTATTACAACTGACGGGATAAACATTGAGTCTTCTAAGGACAATCTCGTTTACCGTATTATTATACCGAAACGTGAGCTGGATGCATCAGTTGATATTACAATACCGATAGAAAACACACTTGAAACTGCTATAAAGAAACTAATTGATTAAAGGAGGGGTCCTTCTATGTGCGACAAAACAAGAAAAATGGGTAATTGGACTGTAACTGACCATGATTTAGAGGTATTTGAGCGTTGGATGAAAGGAGACAGTGCTCGTATGATAGCAATGGACGAGTATGTCTCTACTCAGAGAATATACCAGATAATTACTAAGGTACGGTTATTCCGTGGTGATGAGGTCTACAAAGATCCGTATGATCTGAGATACCTTCAGTCAATTACTCCTAGAACTAGAAAATTTTTAGTTAAAAGAGGAGCTAAAAATATTAAAGAACTAACTGAATGGGTGAAGCACAACAGACTTACAGATATTCCTGGGGTCGGTGATACCATTGAACAAAAGATACTCATTCAGCTTCATGACTTTATGTGTCAGAAGAACGAAGAAGAGCAGAATAAGAAATCAGAATAAAAATTGGAGGAATTAAAATGAAGAAAATTACTAAAGGATTATATTTGTTACTTGCTGTTGTTATGTGTTTAACGGTTGTTCAACCAGTAAATGCAAAAACCAAATACACCAAGGCTGAAAAGAATTTAGCTTACACATTAGCTGTCTTCCAGGATAATGAACTGTTGGACCCAGATTCATTTAAAATAAAGAAAATTAGTAAGGTTAAATACATACTAAATAAGGATAATTTTGAAGTATATGCAGCATGCGGAATTCTTGATAGCTACAGGACGATTGCTTGGAAGGTAGATTATACAGCATCTAATGCTTATGGTGGAAACGTTAGGGAAAGTGTATATGTTACTTCTACATGGAACTATTGCAGTGAATACGATATTGATTTTGAAGATTATACTGACAAAACTAGCTATGCTAAAAGTGGCAAGAGTAAGTCATTTGTTAAGAAAATCAAGAAGCTTACGTCAAAATACTATAAGGAATTTTAAGGGGACCTAGGTATGAAAATTTTAGCTACAATCAAAGAACTGTCAGAAAATTACAAAGTACCAATTAAGCTTGTTGTGAAGCCTGATGGTACTATAGAGATATATGTCGATCATGAGAAGGCTAACTATATCACAGTTAATTCATCGACAGACGAGGATTTCGTTTGTTTCTGCTTAAGAAAATGCGTGGAAATTTATTTCAGGAGGTAATTAAAATGAGAGGATTTTGTAAATGTGATTTGTGTGGCAGCGTATACCACGAAGATGAGAATAAAATGTATAGCGGGATTACTGTATGGTGGAAAAGCAAATCTGGAGTAACATGTTTCCCTGATGATAAGAAATTATGTACTCCGGACGGCGAATATGTTACGGATATTCCAGGAATAATGGATGTGTGTCCTGAGTGCCAGGAACGATTCTATAATTGGATCAAAATGTCTAGGGGTGAAGCTAAAAGTCCTAAGGATGCTGACTTCCCTATGAACAAACCTGAATAACTCGCAAATAAAACATAGCTTATAATGAGAAGAGATGCGTAGTAGCACAATAGCAGTGCACTGGTATACCCTATACCAGAGATGCGGGTTCATATCCCGTTTGCATCTCCTTTCATTTTTCGAAAATTAGGAGGAATTGAAATGAAGAGAATTATCGATTGGTTCAGAAAACCGGCTATTATGCACAAACTGTTTCACACTGGAGGAGATTGGGATGGGGACTTGGTAGTATACAAGCATCACAGGTATTATGTGAACATTCAGACAGGGACGGTGATTAGAATTGAATAGCATACTTACAATTATATTTATATTTTTCAGAGCTTTAAGCTTGTTCTTGTTAGGCGCTGTTATCGCGGCTGCTGTAATACACACAGTAAAATGCATCTTCAAGAAGCATGACGTGGATACTGTTTCAGAGATTACAATTATATGTATCGCTCTGGCTATATTAGTATCATGGGCAGTAACATTGAACTAAGGAGGTTATTATGCAGGAATTTGATCATACATCTAGAGAAGATTATACATATACTGAACAAGAGATATCATGTCCTTATTTCGATGACTGTTATATTCAGGTAAGAAATCATGGAGCATGCAGATATATGTGCAAAGACAACCCAGCATATAATAAGGAGGAATCAAAATGAAGCAGACAAATGTAACTCACAACATTAGAGTAGATAAGAATAAGTCTAACCGTGCAGTATATGAAGCTTGGAGTGACGACGAGTGGCCGATCAGCGATCCTAATAATGAGTATGTACCTATTAGTGATTTTGGTATGGCCATGTGCAACAGAAAGAGGGGTAAGAGAAGATGATCAGTGCGAAAGAAGCTTATAATATTAGCTTTGTCAATGATGTGTGCAAAGAATATCTCGACGAAATTGAACGGAAGATTTTAGAAGAAGCTAAAGTAGGTAAGGTAATTACGATGCTTCTATTAAACTTGCAGCCCGTGGACTTGCTATTTCTGAGGATGAAAGCCACAAAATCACTATAGCAATCATTGGATATTTAAGGAGCTTAGGATATCATTCTGTAATTTCTGGGGACGAGCATTACGCTGCGTTGTTGGTATCTTGGGTTAAACCGGAAGAACAGGAGGAGTCAAGATGAGATGCGCTAAGTGCGGTGGAAAAGTAGGATCGATCCCAATGAAAAATATCGACGGTGTTAAAGGATATTGCTATTTTTGCAATTCGTGTCATAATAGCTTTTGGAAATCCCTTGACGGATCTATTGTTGATTTCCGTGATGTTCAGATTTTAGGTGCTGATATGAGCAAGGCAGAGCCAAAGGCATGCGATTACGAGATCTCAATTGATTTAGTTTCTTTTGGAGTTGATACAGCTACCAGGGATGGAAAGAAAATAGCAAATGAGATTGCAGATTACTTAAGCAATGCAGGATATAATGTATCTATCGACAGTGGAGATAATCGCGCATCGTTGAAAATCGATTTGTCTAATACTAAGTATCTTAAGGAGGATTAAAAAATGACAGCAAAAGAATGTTTAGTAGAGTTTAAAAAAGAATTATTGTGATAAGAACCCGGAGTCTAATGGAGATCCAGAATTCAGATGCAATGGATGTTTGTTCAGTACAGATACCAGATGCTTAGTTAATACATTTATCAATAGACAGTATAAAAAGGAGGAAAAATAAATGAGTGGAAAAGTAGTATTAAGTTTTGTATTAGGAGTAGCGGCAGGTGCTGTAGGAATGTATTTCGGTATGAAACAGGCCTGTGAGATATACATTGAAAAAGAAATCGAGCAGTTTAAGACTGATTATGAGGCAGCACACGAGCCAAAGTCCGAAGAAAAGAGCGAAGACGTCAAGAAAATGGAAGAAAATCTGGAAAAAGACGCTGAAAATCTGGAAAAAGACGCTGAAAAAGCCCTAAAAAAGTACGCTTCGGCTACTGAAAAGAGCATTTCTAGTGTAGATACAGGCAAAAAAGAGGCTGATGCTAAGCTCGAAAGAGTAAATTATGCCAAAATCCGGACTCCAGACATCGATAAAATCGACGAAATCGACGTTGAAAAGAACGTAGACTGTGCAATTGGACCAGTTGTGATTGATCCTAGCGACTATATGGAAGATGATGGTCTTAAGAGAGTTGTATGGAACTACTTACCTAAGGAGAACAAGGTATACTCAGAGGATGGTACTGAAGAAATTATGGACGGTATTGAGCTTCTTGGTGAAGAGAACTTAGACTCATTTGGCGAGTTCGAGGTTGATACATTATACGTGAAGAACGCTCGCGAAGGTGTCAAGATCGACTGTATCCAGTACGAGGACATGACTTATGATGAATTCTTAGAGGAGGTTACGTTATGATAGTATTCTATTATCCAGACACATTACACAGTGCCAACAGGTATAAAGAAGCTAAAAAAGAGGCCGAAAAACGGTCTAGAAAGGAAAAAAATGACAAAAATCGACAAAAATAGGGTCAAAATGGACTATTTCGAGTGGCTTTTAAGTAAAATCGCCGTTGATCCAGCGAAAAATGAGCACATTCAGGGGTTCAAATGGCTGTTCTCAACAGACTTCGAATGGTCGCATAAGCTTGACGCTAACCGGGCTGCGGACGGTGTCGATCTCCGTTCTACGTTCGCTTATGAGTGTGGCTATAGATATCCAGAAGTAAGACAAGCATTACTTGATAAGCAGTGTTCCTGGCTTGAAATGATGGTAGGCTTAGCCATGCGATGCGAAGATTCAATTATGGGAAACGACGAATTCGGAGACCGTACACCGCATTGGTTTAATGTCATGATTGACTCACTTGGGCTTTATCTGGACTGCTCTGAAGATGATGAAGCTATCCTCAAAAGATGCGCTGCACGTAAGTATGAGCAGGATGGAGAAGGCGGATTATGGTGGGTTAAAGGAACAAAAAAGAACTTGAGACGTATGCAGATTTGGGATCAGATGTGTGAGTATCTCAATGCAAATTATAAGGAGGAAATTAGATTATGAGCAGATTAACATCAGAAGAACTGCATCTTGTAGACCTCAAGAGGGATCTGTGCAGTGAACCAAACGATCATAGATTAGCAGTTTTAAATGCTTTTCATTATTTAGAACAACATGGATCGTATGGTGAGAATTCTATTAGTGCTATAAATTTTATAGGTCCTGTAATTTTAGCATATGTAGCAGGAGAATTGGACTGGGTTAAAGATTTAGAAAGTGACGTTGGATAATAAGGAGGAGATTCATCTATGAAAGGACCAAAAGTTATTAACACCAAATTAACAGAGCATGAGCTCGAGAAGATTAAGGTAGAAAGATGCGTAGAAGGCATGTTTAGTCGTGACGAATGCCGTATTAGCGCATTAAACGCTGCTAGATATTTAGAGAAGAATGGACCAGCTGGTATATTCTCTGATTCAGCTATTGATGTGATCGATGCTATTGCATTTGCGTTTGCTTCAGGAGAATTAGACTGGGTTAAAGATTTAGGGAGAGATGAAGATGAGATGTCCTAAATGTAATAGTAATGTATATTCGCATCATCAAAAGATCAACAAATCTGGTACTGAGATAAGACGAAATTATGCTTGCCGTAAATGTAAATACATGTTTGAAACTGTTGAGAGTATTGTTGATAAGGAGAAACAAAATGACGAAGGAAGAGTTTAAGGGATTCAGTCCGGCTGCCCAGCATGACATGGTTTTAGAGGCCTTAGTACGAGTTACAAAGAACCTTGAGACGATGGAGAAAGAATCTGGAAAGCCGTTCGTAGGTACTACCAAACAGCGTAGGAATGATGTTAAGCTGCTTACTATTCTGGGGGAAGCGTTCAGTAAGAATGAGCTGGTATGGAAGCATTCTGAGCAGAGTTCCGGGAATTTTATGAGCTGTAAATCTAGTACTGATACTACGTCGTATCCTGACGAGTTGGTTAAAAGAAGTTAATAGGCGAAAATAATAAAGAAAGTTGAGGTAAAAATTATGGGAAATACGAAGAAATTCGTTCCTAATATGGATAAATCTGAGATGTTTATATGCCAGTACAATCCTTCTGATGGCGCTAGTCCTAGCTATTTTACCGTTGCCAAGGAGAAAATTGAAAACGGCAAAAGCGCTGGATTACGAGCTGTGGCATGTTGGAAAGGAAATCAGGCTGATAAAATGCACGATATTATTGTAAATAACAGGACAATTTAGGTAAAAATAATAAAGAAAGTTGAGGTAAAAATTATGGGAAATAATAAGAAAAACGAGGACTATGTTGACAAGATTGTACCTAATTCTAGGCGTGGAAAACTGCTGATTTTGCAGTATAATCCGTCTGATGGGAAGCGTGAAAGCTGGTTATCAGTGGCCGGAGAATGTGGCAAAAATGGACAAAATGCAAATTTACAGCTGATTTCAGTCGTAAAAGGAGCGTCTGCAGACCAACTTTATGAACTTTTGACTGGAAAACAGACAAAATAAATTTGGCCAAGGGTTGCAAAAATTGATGAAAAAAGGTGCTTTTTAGGGCCTTATTGGCCAAAAGCCCATTTTTTATATACTTTAAAAGAGTATTAAGAGAGTATTAATATATATAAAAGTTTTTGGAAACACATTTTTGTGCCCAAATGGTCTGGAAAGGAAAAAGTATGAATTTTGTAACGATTAAGAGTTCATATGTCAAGTCTAGGGATGCTACAGTTATTCACCCATCGTTTGCTGTTTCTAAACAAGTCGACAATTTGTTATGCAAAGGTAAGTCGTTCTATGCTATATGGGATGAAAAGAATAATAGATGGTCCACTGATGAATATGATGTCATCGATTATGTGGATCGTTTAATTGATGAAATGTTCGAAAAGGTTTGCAAAACTACAACCAGCAAAATTGAAAAGGACTATTTAAGAGACTTCGATAATGGACGCTGGGAAAAGTATAAGAAGTATTGTCAGCTTAGTCCGCCCTCTGCAATACAGCTCGATTCCGATATTACATTCCTAAACCAGAAGACGAGTAAAGAGGACTATCGTTCCAAGACCTTACCGTATGATATCGAAGAAGGCAAAACTCCAGGCTATGATAAAATAATCTCTACCCTATACGATGCAGAAGAACGACGAAAAATTGAATGGGCCATAGGATCAGTGATAGCTGGCGATTCAAAAAAGATTCAGAAGTTCTTGGTATTCTATGGCGAAGCAGGAACAGGTAAGTCTACAATTCTAAATATTATTCAAATGCTGTTTCAAGGGTATTGCGGAACATTTAATGCTAAAGACTTAGCTAACCCGTCAAAATCATTTGCAACAGCAGCATTCAAGGATAACCCATTAGTAATGATTCAGCATGATGGCGATTTAAGTAGAATCGAAGATAACACTCTTCTAAACTCTATAATTGCTCACGAGGAAATCAGCATTTCTGAAAAATATAAAGCCGAGTACCCGATGCGAGTTAACAGTATGCTGTTCATGGGAACAAACCGACCAGTCAAAATCACCGATGCAAAGTCAGGTATTATTAGACGACTGATTGATGTTAAGCCAACTGGCGAACTGCTTGATCCAGATACTTATCAAGAATGCATGAGTGAGGTTCCATATGAGCTTGGAGCTATAGCTAATCACTGCCTCAAGATATATAAAATGTATGGGAAGCATTACTATGATGGGTATAAGCCATTAGAAATGATGTTTAAGACAGACGTGTTCTTTAACTTTGTTGAAAGCTGTTATCCATTCTTTGAACAGGATAATGGCACAACATTAAAAGCAGCATACAGTCTTTACAAAGAATACTGTGACGGCACTGGGCTTCCAAACAAAATGCCAATGTATAGATTCAGGGAAGACTTAAAAGATTACTTTGACGAATTCATTGATAGAATAGTGCTTGAAGATGGAACAAGAGTTAGAAGCTATTACAAAGGCTTCAAGAAAGACAAGTTTACTGAGAAAGAACTCTCACCAGACAAAGCTAAAGAATCATGGCTCAAAATGGATAGTACTAAATCTATCCTGGATGAAGCATGCAAAGATTGTCCTGCACAATATGCTCGTGGCGATGCACCATCAAAAGCATGGGATCGAGTTGGTACAACATTGAAGGATCTGGATACTAGCAAGTTACATTATGTTAGAGTTCCAGAGAATTTGATAGTTATCGACTTTGACCTGAAAGATGCTGATGGATACAAGTCTAAGGAATTAAACTTAGAAGCAGCGTCAAAATGGCCTCCTACATATGCCGAGTTCTCAAAGAGTGGAGCAGGGATTCATTTGCATTACTATTATACTGGTGATCCTAAACAGCTTGACAATGTATACAGCGACAATATCGAGATCAAGGTTTATAGTGGCAAAGGAGCATTGCGAAGAATTGTAAACGGATGCAATAGTTTAGCAATTGCTACTATATCTTCAGGATTACCATTAAAGAAAAGGAGTGATAATATGGTCGACTTTAAAGTAGTCGCTAGTGAAAAGATGATTCGAGCATTGATCAAAAAAAATCTTCGGAAAGAAAGTCACCCTGGAACTAAACCAAGTGTTGACTTCATTAAAAAGATTCTGGATGATGCATACGAGTCAGGAGAACACTATGATGTAACGGACATGCGAAATGATATTGTAGCATTTGCTGCGTCAAGTACAAACCATGCAGACTATTGTCTTGAGCAGGTTGGAAAGATTCACTACTGCTCCGATGATGTTGCTGGAGTAAACTCTCCAAAAGACGACAGAATTGTATTCTATGATATTGAGGTGTTTCCAAACCTGTTATTGGTTAACTGGAAATATAGAGGAGAACCTGGACCTTGCCACAGGATGATCAATCCGTCACCGGCAGAGGTTGAAGAGTTCCTCAAAATGAAACTTATTGGATTCAACTGTCGAAGATATGATAATCACATTCTGTATGCTCGAATGATGGGATATTCATTAGAAGCTTTATTCCAGCTTTCACAGGATATTATTAACAAAAGTCCAAACGCTTTCTTCGGATCAGCATACAACTTAAGCTACACTGATGTCTATGACTTCTGTGCTAAGAAGCAGAGTCTGAAGAAGTGGGAGATTGAATTAGGTATTCACCATCAGGAATGGTCTCTACCTTGGGATCAGCCAGTACCAGAAGAGCTGTGGCCTAAAGTTGCAGAATACTGTGACAATGATGTCATTGCAACAGAAGCTACATTCGAAGCTAACATTGCAGACTTTGAAGCAAGATGTGTATTAGCCGAGATTGCTGGAGGATGCCCGAATGACACAAACAATATGTTGTCTGGTAAACTGATCTTTGGAAATGACAAGAACCCACAGCGAGAGTTTATATATACTAACCTTGCTACAGGTATTTCAGTTGACATGGATGGTAATGAAACATTCAACGAGATAAATAAGTTTGAAGGCTATACATTCGATCACGGAGTATCAACATATCGTGACATCAAAATGAATGAAGGCGGATTAGTAATCGCTGATCCTGGAATGTACAGAAATGTCAAAACATTCGATGTAGCATCAATGCATCCGCATTCAGTTATCGCACTAAACCTCTTTGGCAAGAAGTATACGGCCAGATTCAAAGATCTGGTTGATGCTCGTATTGCAATTAAACATCGTGATGTTGAAGCATTAAAGACTCTGTTTGGTGGAGCATTTGCTAGATTTGCAAACTTAGCTGAAGAAGAACTCGAAAAACTTGCAAAGGCACTGAAGATTGTAATCAATTCTGTATATGGATTGACATCAGCTCATTTCAGTAACCTGTTCAAAGATGAAAGAAATATCGATAACATCGTTGCTAAACGTGGAGCACTCTTCATGGCAACACTTAAAGGCGAAGTTGAGAAACTTGGAGCACATGTCGTTCATATCAAGACTGACAGTATTAAAATCGACAATCCGACTCCAGAAGTTGAGCAGTTTATCTACGACTTCGGAAAGAAATATGGTTACACATTTGAAATCGAAGCTGAGTATGAGAAGATCTGCTTAGTTAATAATGCAGTTTATATTGCATACGAGAAAGGTGAAGGATGGACAGCAACTGGAACTCAGTTCGCAGTACCATATGTAAAGAAGACACTATTCACTCATGAAAAGATTGAGTTTGATGACTTATGCCAGACAATTGCAGTTACCAATGGTGGAGAGCTTGATCTCGACTTTAACGAGAATCTTGCAGAAGGTGAACATGACTTTAAGTTCGTTGGTAAAGTCGGCAGGTTCTGTCCAATCAAAGAAGGTTGCGGCGGAGCTCAGCTGTTCAGAGTAAAAGACGACAAGTACTTTGCACCATCTGGAACAAAGGGATACCGTTGGCTTGAATCTGAGGATGTATTAACAAACAATTTTCAGGATAAGATTGATATGTCTTATTATGAAGAACTTGCTGAAAAAGCAATCGAAACTATCTCAGAGTTTGGTGACTTTGAGAAATTTGCAATTGATGAACATAAAAATGATAACGCCGATATAGCAGCATAGAAAGGAAGGTCTATCATGGCAAACGTAAATAACATTAACATTGAAGGAGCAAATATTATTTGGAAGAACTTTTCAGGTGAGAGAGATAGATTCAATCCTGGAAAGAGAGGATTCAGTGTTGTAATCGATGACGCAGTAATGGCTGATGAGTTAAAACAAGAAGGATGGAATGTCAAAGAGCGTCCCCTTCAGGAAGGAGCAGATCCGTCAGAGCAGGAGTGGACTCTTCCTGTAAAACTGAACATGAACAGATACACACAGGTATGGCTTATTGTTGGAAATCACAAAACACTGCTGAACGAAGATACAGTAGCGCAGCTCGATGTGGTAGATATTACTGATTGTGATCTTTCAATTCGTCCTTACGAATGGGAAATGTCCGGTCGTACTGGAATCACAGCATATGTAGATTCTATGTATGTAACTATTCGTGAAAACAAATTTGCTGAGAAATATGCCGATTTAGACTAATATGGAATTAAAGTTGAAGCCGCACCAAATAAGTGCAATAAGAAAAATGCATAATGGCTGTATACTTTGTGGTGGTACAGGGTCTGGTAAATCTATTACCGGACTCGCGTACTACTTTATTCAGAATGGCGGAACGGTAGAACCAATGACTAAAATGAAGAATCCAAAAGATTTGTATATTATAACAACTGCTAAGAAAAGAGACAGCGGTGAATGGGTTGGGGATATGAGTTGGTTCTATCTAACACCAGATGATGAAACGAAGATATATGATCATAAAGTAGTTATAGATTCCTGGAATAACATTAAGAAGTATGCTAGCGTTCAAAACAGTTTCTTTATTTTTGACGAGCAACGAGTGGTAGGTTATGGTGCTTGGACTAAAGCGTTTCTTAAAATAGCAAAGTCCAATGACTGGATATTATTATCCGCAACACCTGGTGACAACTACATGGACTACATGCCAGTCTTTATTGCGAATGGTTTCTACAAAAACAAAAGCGAGTTCACTGCAGAACATTGTGTATATTCTAGATTTAGTAAGTTCCCTCAAATCGAAAGATTCATTGGAACCGAAAGATTGAATAGACTGCGAAGAAGAGTGCTGGTTGATATGCCATACCAAAATCCAGCTGTTCAATATCATGAAGATGTTTGGTGCTCATTCGATAAGGAAGCTTACAAGGACCTTATGAAAAACCGTTTCGATTATGAAAAGGGTGAACCAATAGAAAACGTTAGTGAGTTGTGCTATAAGCTAAGAAAGATCTGCTATACTGATGAAAGCAGAGCCGAAGCATTACGAAATATTTTCGAAGAACATAACAAGCTGATAGTTTTTTACAATTTCGATTACGAGTTAGAGATCATCAAAAATATAGACTTTGGAGAAGATGTTGTAATTGCTGAGTTAAATGGACACCGGCATGATCCGGAACCATTCGGTAATTCAAAATGGATTTATCTTGTTCAATACAATGCTGGGTCGGAAGCATGGAATTGTATAAAGACAGACACAATGGTTTTCTATTCACAGAACTACTCGTATAAAATGATGAAGCAGGCTAGTGGAAGAATTGACAGACTTACCACACCATACAAAGAACTTAAGTACTTTCACTTAAAATGCCGAAGCCCAATTGAGCTTAGGATTACAAGAGCTCTAGCTCAGAAAAAGAACTTCAACGAGTCTGCTTTCATAAAATAGGCCTCGCGAAAAAAACATAGCTTATTATAGGGGAGGAGAGTAGAATCTGCCTCTTTCCTTTTTGTTTGTCTTTTCGTGGGGCTCTTTTATATATTAAAGTTCTTACATCTGTTTACTACAATCTGCCATTACGTTTACCTCCGGCCTCACGAAAGGAGAACAATGAAGAAAGAAAATAAAATTCAATCCGATATAGTTTCGGAGTTAAAAGAGTTATTCCCGGATTCTATTATTTTAAAGAACGACCCTAATTACAAACAGGGCATTCCGGATTTAGTTTTATTAGACAGAGAAGGTTGGGCATTACTCGAAGTTAAAAGAGACGCTAATGCTAGTCACAGACCTAATCAGGATTACTACGTAAACAAGGCAAATGAACTCGGTCAATATGGAAGTTTCATTTACCCTCAAAATAAGACGGAGGTTTATAATGGAATTCAGGAAACATTTACAAGTAAAAGAAGGAGATCACGCATATCTCGGAGCTAGTAAGTATCACTGGATAAACTATGATGCTGAAAAGCTTGAGAGTACGTATCGGCGATTCTTAAAAGCACAGCAAGGAACAGAGTTGCATGAGTTTGCAGCAAAATGTATCAAGCTTCGACAGAAGTTGCCAAGATCCCCGCTAACACTCAACATGCATGTAAATGATGCAATTGGGTATAGAATGACACCGGAGCAGGTATTATATTATTCTGAGAATTGTTTTGGAACAGCGGATGCTATTAAGTTTTCGAAAGATTTTCTTAGGATTCACGATTTAAAAACAGGCGACATTCCTGCGCATATGCAGCAGTTGGAAATTTATACTGCGCTGTTTTGTTTGGAGTATGGAATTAAGCCTGGAGATATTGGAATTGAATTGAGGATCTATCAAAATAATGATATTCTTAAAGAGGTTCCTACACCGGAAATTATATTGCCGATCATGGATAAGATCAAGTCGTTTGACAAGATCATTGCAACTGTTAAGAAAGAGGAGGGCGTTGTATGAGCCACTTAGCACATTATGGTACTAAACGTCATTCTGGTCGTTATCCTTGGGGTTCTGGGGATAACCCATATCAGCATAATGCAGAGTTCTTAAGGACTGTCCAAGAGATGAAAGCTCGAGGAAAAAGTGAGAAAGAAATTGCTGCATTCATGGGTATGAAAACAACTGAGTTTCGAAACAAGCAGTCAATTTATGTCAATGCTGAAAAAGTAGATCGAATCAATAGAGCTATGAAGTTGAAAGAGCATGGCTATTCCAATGTCAAAATAGCTGAAATGATGTTTGACTCTGCAACAAAAGAGTCGACAGTTCGATCGTTATTGAACCAGGGCGAAAAGCTTAAGAAAGATGCATGTATCAATGCAGCAGAGGCTTTAGCCAAGAGAGTCAGCACTAAGAACTTTGTCGATGTTGGTACTGGAGTCGAAAGAGAAATGGGAATTACCAAAACAAGATTGGATGTATCTCTTCAGATCTTAAAAGAAGCTGGTTATGAAGTACATTCAGTCAGAGTTCCACAGATCAATCAGAAAGGCCAGTACACGACCACAAAAGTTCTTTGCCCTCCAGGAACTGAATGGAAAGATGTTCAGCAGCACACTGACAAGATTCAGCCAGTAAATGAGTATTCCCATGATGGTGGAACAACATTCTGGGCACCAGAGTATCCATCAAGTATCTCGTCAAGCCGAGTAGCTGTAAGATATTGTGACAAAGGCGGATTAGAGAAAGATGGTGTTATTGAGCTTCGAAGAGGAGTTGCAGATCTGGATCTTGGAGACTCACATTATGCACAGGTGCGAATCGCTGTTGATGGCACTCATTATCTGAAAGGTATGGCAATCTATTCAGATGACATGCCAAAAGGCGTTGATGTTATATTCAATACCAATAAAACAAGCGACACACCAAAGATGGATGTCTTCAAGAAAATGAAAGATGATCCTGATAATCCGTTTGGAGCTACAATTAAAGCAAACGGTCAGTACCATTATAAAGATAAAGATGGAAAAGAAAAGCTCGGAGCTATCAACAAGCTGAAAGAGGAAGGAGATTGGGATCACTATTCTAAGAACCTTGCTTCTCAGTTCTTATCAAAGCAGCAGCTCCCGCTTATAAAGAAGCAGCTTAAACAATCAATTGACAATCGTCAGGATGAACTTGATAAAATCCTAAAGATGACAAACCCGGTTGTTAAACGAAAGTTATTAGCAGACTTTGCTGAAGGTTGCGATAGTCAGGCAGTAGAGCTTAAAGCAGCTGCACTTCCGAGACAGAGTTCTAAAGTAATCTTGCCAGTATCTTCGCTTAAAGATAATGAGATATATGCACCTTCATACAAGAATGGCGAGACTGTATGCCTTGTTCGTTTCCCGCATGGTGGAACATTTGAGATTCCAGAACTCAAAGTAAACAACAAGAATCCTCAAGGAAGAGCGATGCTTGCTAATGCGATTGATGCAGTCGGAATCAACTCCAAGGTTGCTGAAAGATTATCTGGAGCTGACTTTGATGGCGATACAGCAGTAGTAATTCCATCGAACTCGCCAAAATCAAAAGTTAAGATAACGACTTCTGATATTAGTGCTTACATTGGTTTAAAGGATTTCGATCCTAAGATTGCATACCGTGGTATTGAAGGAGTTACAGCAAAACTTCCTGATAAACGTAAGGGATTGGAAATGGGTAAGATCTCTAACCTGATCACTGATATGCAGCTCAAAGGTGCAAAGCCTGAGGAAATTGCAAGAGCAGTACGTCACTCAATGGTTGTAATTGATGCCCCTAAGCATGGACTGGACTATAAGAGGTCTTTTGAAGAGAACCGTATAGCCGAGTTAAAGAAAAAGTACCAGGGCGGTGCTGATGCGGGTGCATCCACACTCCTATCCCGGTCTAAGTCGGTAGCCTATGTTCCAGAAACAAAACAGATTCGTTTGAAGGATATCGATCCTAAAACTGGTGAAGTGCACCCGGAGCTCACAGGGCGTACCTATACGGACTGGAAAAGAAACAAAGACGGTGCCTGGGAATCAAGAGGTGAAAAACTGGCTACTGTCAAGACAACAAAAATGGCGGCTACTAATGATGCACGTACCCTGCTGTCTAAAGATCCAAATCCAAAAGAGGTTGCCTATGCGGACTATGCCAATGCCCTTAAGCATATGGCTAACTTGGCAAGAAAGAGTCAGGTTGCAACTAAGAACATTGAGATGAATGCTCAGGCTAAAACGGTATATTCAGCAGAAGTTGCAAGCCTTAATGCTAAATTAAATAGGGCATTACAGAACGCACCAAAAGAGCGACAGGCCCAAATAATAGCTAATAAGACATTAAAGAAGAAACAAGCAGCTAATCCTGATTGGACAGCAGATGAAATCAAACGAGCTGGACAGCAAGCTTTAACAGCAGCTAGAGCAAAGGTTGGTGCATCCAAGTCTAATGTGCAAGTAGACATATCGGACAAAGAGTGGGAAGCAATTCAAGCTGGTGCAATCAGTACATCAAAGCTTGAACAGATACTTAACAACGCTGATTCAGATAAAGTTAAGCAACTTGCAACTCCAAGAAAATCTGTTACAGTTAGTTCTTCACAAGCTGCAAGAATCAAGTCTATGCTTAACTTCGGTTACACCCAAGCTGAAGTTGCTGAAGCGACTGGACTTTCTGTGTCGACTGTTAGTAAATATTTATAGAAAGGGGAATAAGGGATGAACAACGCAAATGATGGATCCATTAAGTTAGCAACACAGAGTTCTGCTGATCGTAATGATACACTACATATCTGGATAACAACAGTGGATAACCCTTTTGATCCTTTTACTGACTTTGACAATTGGTATCGATATGATGAATCAAAGGGCTATTGCACTTCAGGGTATCTTGCTAGATACTTTGACACTGATACATCAGACATGGGTGATGAAGAATACGAAGCACTGTTAACTGCTGCTATTGAGATTATTCTCAAGAACGATTTCATGGGTCAATACTTTAAAGTAACTCACGAAAATGGAGCAACTAAACCAAGAATTCATAGTAACAAGTAAATAAAAGCTGAGATTTGAATGATTTGAATGTCTTAGAGTTATTAAAAATAGAAACTCTGTAATGCCATTTGAGTTATTCGATTAGCACCTGGGAGGGGGTCGTTAAAATAGCACCCCCTCTGTCATCGCCGGCCTGAAGGCTTCCGACCTGGCCAAG
>OLPG01000230.1_pt1 | contig 59606 bp, 57 predicted proteins | sample 1672311 | NCBI WGS metagenome assembly OLPG01 (sample SAMEA3136670, study PRJEB25190) | human gut metagenome | biome: human gut; feature: human-associated habitat; material: faeces | place: Austria | collected 2013 | reverse complement strand
CATAATATTTTATTGTTATATTTGATTTTTTATTGTAATAGTAATTTACTACGATTTTATCAGTATTTATTGTTCCATTTAATGATGTATTTTCTGGAATTATTACATATTTATTTGCATAATCATAATCATTAAAGATTGTATTTTTTTCTTTTTCTACTCTATTATTCTCTGTATTATAACTATCTCCATAATGACTATTTATTCCATCTGAATTTATTCCATCTATTTTAGTATTTGTATATTTATCTATATAATTTATTGTTATATTTGATTTTTTCTTATAATAATGAATTATTGTTGTTGTATCTTGATTTACTTTTCCTGTTATATCTCTTGGTGTTGTTTCTGTTTTTGAATAATCGTAACCTTTTATTTCTTTTTTATATGAATCAAGATTTAATGTATTATATAAAACACCATATTTTGTATTTATATTTTCTTCATTTAAAATATTTTCATTTGTTAACTCATCTAGATATTTTATATTTATTGTTGCTTCTTTTAATACATAATAATAGTTTACTGTTATTGTATCTTGACTTACTATTCCACTTAATGCATTTTCTGGTGTACTTGTATAACTTACATATCTATAATCCATTGATATACTTTTATTATCTTTGTAGCTTGTTACATCATATTTATCATCGTATGTTTGATTTAATGTTGTTGTATCAGCTAATTTTTCTGTTGTTTCTTCTTTATAATAATTTATTATTATTTTTGATTTTTTTAGTTTATAGTAATAATTTATTGTTACTGTGTCTTGATTTACTGTTCCTTTTACTTCATTTGATGGATTTACACTTGAATATTCATATTTACTTGGTATTGTGCTTTTATTTTTATACTCATTTGTTGATACATCATAAGTATCACCATAATATTTAATCAATGTATCCGAATCTGCCAACTTTTCCATTGTTCCTTCTTTATAATAGTTTACTGTTATTGTTGCTTTTTTCTTATAGTAATAATTTACTATAATATTGTCAGTATTTATTGTTCCATTTAACGATGTATTTTCTGGTGTTATTGCATATTCATTTGTGTAATCATAATCATTAAAGATTGTATTTTTTTCTTTTTCTGTTCTGCTTTCTTCCGTATTATAACTATCTCCATAATGATTATTTATTACATCTGAACTGATTCCATCAATTTTATTATTTGTATATTTATCCATGTAATTTATTGTTATATTTGATTTTTTTCTATAGTAAAAATTTATCGTAATATTATTATTGTTATCAACTGTTGATGAAGTAATGGTACCAATTGGACTTATAGATGGTGTTGTAACCACACCAACATTATCATATTTTAAGAATGTAGTTTCATTTTTTGTTTCCTGAGTATTTCTAATATTATCTATATTATAAGAATCTCCAAATTTTTTTGTTTCTGTAACTGAATCTATAATCTTATTTTCACTTTTGTTACATAAATTAAGATCACTATGATTATTACATACATAATAATTTGATGTAATTTTTGCTAATTTATCATAATAATAAGTAATATTTACATCTTTTGTTATTGTTCCACTTGTTATTGTATTATCGTTACTATCATAATCAGAAATAACATGGTTATAAGTATAACCAGTAATATCTATCTTTTCACTTGTAAAGTTTTCTTTTCTGTAAACCCTATTTGTTACTGGATTAGATATCACATTATCATCCATATCTTTATAATTTTCTATAACATTATAGTATACCTTTGTTTCTGTTGTATTAGAAGTTAATTCCTCTTCTGTATTATCACTACTTACACCAACAGTTTTTGATGTATTCTTAATAATATTTTTATCAATTCCTGTTTTTGTAGTTACAGGAACAATCATGGTATAAGTATGATTATAAAAATCTGCAACTTGTGTTGTTAAACCTGATGAACAAGAAGACGAAGCAGTTTTATTTATTACAGCAGTTACTGTATTTCCACTTTTGCTTAATGAAAAACATTCCGTAACATCTATATTATCTTCTTTTTTTATACTTATATCTGATAAATTAAATGTTAAATTATCATCAAAAGTATCTGACATTGTTATTGAATCATAAAATGAACTTGTATTGTTAATACTTTGAATAAATTTTTGAAGTTTATTTGTGGAATTATTTGGTATATATTGTGAAATTAAATAATTATAACTAGTATTATCTGTTACTTCTAATTCACTTGTTTTCTTTTTTGGTGCTTCTAACTTATATTTGAATGGAGATAAATACGAAAAATATATATGAACTAAACTTACCGCTGAATAATCAAAATAATAAGAACTAGCTCCCGACGTTTCAAGAGCATATGCAGATGTAGATTTACGTAAATTTTGTACATTAAATGGTTTTTGACTTATGTATAAAATTCCATTACTATAAGATAATTTTGCACCTATATATGGCCTTGATTTAGGTCTATTTTCTTCTTTATTATCATTACCTGATATTGGTAATTCACCTTCTGTGTCATAGTATATAGTAGCACTTTCTAAGCCACGAAAATCAACAGCTTCATGACCATTAACTTCACCTTCATTTAGGGTAGAACCATTATAAATATCAATATCAGAAAATAAACCACCAATTTTATCAATAGCTGCTGTTGATTTATTTACATTATGATTAAAATTAGAATTTTCAGTTCGAATATATTCAAAGGTTCCTTTTTTATAATATGTTAATTCTGTATTAGAAGCACCGCCACTAACAGCCATTTCAAAATTCAATGGTTCACCATATTGTATTTTCTGTTGTGTACATGTATTAGGATATGTAGTTGCATTTATATCATCTATACAATAATATGGCAAAATTGCGACCCATGATTTATAGTCTATTTTACTTCTCTTAAAAAAATTTACATAACCAACTTTTAGATATGCATCAAATCTTTCCCCATTATTATCTGTCCCAGCATTTTCAATAAAAAAACCAAAGCCAGGGAAAGTAAATGTTTCTAAATCCAAACCTTTCTTTTTATCTGGATATTCAATATAAACTTTTGGAAAATATATACCATTATATCTTTTCCAATATATTTTAATATTTGCGCCTACAGTGTCATAAGTTGTATCATTTTTTAATGGCGTCGGTATTTTTACAATTTGTTCATAATAAGGAAGTCCGTCATCAGCATCAATTTTACTCATATCATAGTCTTTTGTGTTATCTAATGAATATTTTTGACCGAAAGCATATACAGAAAACCTAGTATCTTTTGATAAAAAAATTGTAGAATGCGAGTACCCCGCATCTATATTTTTTGCGTCTGACCAATCTGCAGTTTTATAATTTGACGCTGAATTAACATCAGATAACAAGTTTTTTAAATCAACACCATTTAGCAACATATAAATTATTGCTGTGAAAAAAACTACACTCACAATTGCGATTGTTATAAATTTTTTGTTTAAATTTTTTTTCATAACTAAACCACCTTTAGTCTTTTCTACTACTAATATGGTACCATTTTAAAGGTTAAAAGTAAACAATTCAGTAATAAAATAAATATTTTATCCTATTTATTAATATACTTCATTAGAGGGTGATAATTTGGATGGAATAATATTTTTATTATTAGCTTTTTGTACAATATATATGAGTATAAAACTATCATATTATGGAGATATTTTATCAAAACAATCTAAAGTAGGAGCAGCTTTTATCGGTGGACTTCTAATTGCATCAATAACTAGTCTCCCAGAATTTGTTACAAGTGTATCTGCGGTTGTTTTAGATAATGCATCTCTATCTTTTGGTGACATTGTAGGAAGTAATATGTTTAACATATTTGTTTTAGCAGTCTATAACATATATTTTTTTAAATCTAATTTATTTAGAAACACATCAAATAAATACATATTTGAATGTTTAATATTAGTTTCAGATTACATATTTATCATTTTAGGATGCCATAATATAATAGTAAATATTGTGTCTCTATTATTATTTTTTGCATATCTAGTTTATATGTATTCAGTATTTAAAAACAATAAAAAAGAGGAAGAAGAAACAAAAGAAAAACAGAAATTTATTTTGTTAAAATTCATATTAACTGGAATTGTTATGGTAGTTTTAAGTGTACTTCTAACATATCAAGCTGATAAAATAGCCCATATGTATCCAAAATTTTCATCTAGTTCTATAGGTGCGATTCTTTTAGGAATTACGACAAGCCTTCCAGAAGTAGTTACAACATTTGCATTATTAAAATTAAATAATTATAACATGGCTATATCAAATATGCTTGGAAGTAATATATTTAATTTTTTAGTACTTGCGATATCTGACTTATTTATTAAAGATAATTATATATATAGTTATGCGGATAAATATAGTATGTTTTACATATTTGGTGGAATATTTATAACAATTTTATTTGCAATTTCAATATTACTTAAATCAGAAAAGAAATTTATATATATATTTATTTCAATAATTATGATTATTATATATTTTTCCGTATGGTATTTGCAATTTATATAAAATATGATAAAATATTATTAGCTTTAAATGAGGAGGAATCAAGATGGAAATAGCATTATTAGTAATATCAGTCCTTTTAATAACAGTTGTTTTATTACAAAGTGGGAAAGCAGAAAGTGCTAGTAATATAATGATGGGTGCAAGTGCTGAACTTTTTGCCCAAAGAAAAGAAAGAGGATCAGAACTATTTTTAAGTAGAATGACACTAATATTAGGATTATTATTTTTTGTAATTTGTTTAGTAATGTCATTAATGTAAGAGACATATTCATGTCTTTTTGTTTTATATGGAGGAAATATGAGAGAAGAAATTATAGAACTATTAGGAAAAGAAAAAAGAGCGTTATCCGCAACCGAAATATGTGATAAGTTAAATCTTAATACTGCAGGAGAATTAAAAAAATTATTAGATGACCTTAGAATATTAGAAGAAGGTTATACTGTTTATAGATCAAATAAAGATAAATATATGTTATTTGAAAATAGCCATTTACTAAAAGGAAGATTAAGTGTAAATAAAAAAGGATTTGGTTTTGTAATAGTAGATGGTAGAGATGAAGATATTTATATAGATGCTAAAAACATGAATGGGGCCTTAAATAATGATTTAGTTGTAGTTGAAGAATTAAAAGGGCAAAACGGTAAAAAAACAGAAGGAAGAGTTGTAAAAGTATTAAAGAAAGAAAATAACTTAATCGTTGGTGAATACAAAATAATTGATGGTAATCCTCATTTCATTCCAGATGATAAAAAATTAAGAATGGAAATAATTTTAGATAATAAAGATTTAGATGATTTAGTAGATGGACACAAAATTCAAGTAAGTATAGTAAAAGAAATGGGTAAATATAAATACTTAGGAGAAGTAGTTAAAATAATTGGTCATAAAAATGATCCTGGTGTTGATATTTTATCTATTATATATGATCATGGAATAAATGATGTGTTTACTGATGAGGTTATGGAAGAAGTTAATGCACTTCCTAGTGAAGTCCTTGATAGTGATAGAAAAGGTAGAAAAGATTTAACTGACATGACGATATTCACAATTGATGGTGATGATACAAAAGATATAGATGATGCAATATCAATCAGTAAAAAAGGGGAAAATTATATTTTAGGAGTACATATTGCAGATGTATCGTATTATGTAAAAGAAGGTACAGCATTATATAAAGAAGCATATTCTAGAGGAACAAGTGTATATTTAGTTGATAGAGTTGTACCAATGCTTCCTCATAAATTATCTAATGGAATATGTTCACTTAATCCAAATGTTGATAGGCTTGCAATATCTTGTATAATGGAAATAACTCCTAATGGTAAAATAGTATCACATGATATATTTGAAAGTATTATAAGATCAAGAATCCAAATGACTTATAAAAAAGTTAATAAAATATTAAATGATGAAGAAACTCCTGAAGGATATGAACCATTTAAAGATGACTTAAAATTAATGTGGGAACTTGCTAAAATTCTTAGAAAAGAAAAATTGTCAAGGGGATACTTAGACTTTGATGTTGATGAACCTAAAATATTGGTTGATGAAAATTGTAAACCTTATGATGTTGTTTTAAGAGAACGTGGTAAGGGTGAAAATATGATTGAAGACTTTATGATTGCCGCTAACGAAACAGTCGCAGAACATGTTTTCTATATGGGACTTCCTTTTGTATACAGAGTACACGAAGTACCAGATAATGAAAAGGTTGAAGAATTCTTAAATTCAATTAGTATGCTTGGTTATCATATTGTTGGTGATAGAAACTTTGTTTATCCAAAATCAATGAAAAAAATACTTGATCAATTGAGAAACAAAGAAGGTTTTGAAATTTTATCTACATTATTATTAAGATGTATGAAAAAAGCAGTTTATAAACCTGAAAATCTAGGTCACTATGGACTAGCTTCAAAATGTTATACACATTTTACATCACCTATTAGAAGATTCCCAGATACAACCGTACATAATTTACTTAGAAAATATATATTTAATGAACCAAATGATAAAGAATTAAATAGACTTATAGAATATTGGGAAGAAAATTTACCTGCACTTTGTGATCATGCATCAGAAAAAGAAAGAGATTCTATTGACTGTGAAAGAGATGTAGAATCAATGAAAATGGCAGAGTATATGGAAAGTCATATTGGTGAAGAATATGATGGAACTATTTCTTCAGTTATGAATTTTGGTTTATTTGTACAATTAGATAATATGATTGAAGGTCTTGTACATATATCTGAAATAAAAGGTGATTATTATACATTTGATGAAACTACTCATACATTAAGAGGAGAAAAGAAAGGTAAAATGTATAAACTAGGGCAAAAAGTAAGAGTTGTTGTAACTAATGCTTCAAAAGAAAATAGTACTATTGATTTTAATTTAGTAGAAGGTAATAAAAATGGAAATAATAAACAGAAAAGCTAAGTTTGAATATGAAATATTAGATAAATTTGAAGCTGGAATAGTACTTACTGGAACTGAAATTAAATCAATCAGAAACGGTAATGCTAATATAAAAGATAGTTATGCAATAATAAAAAATGGTGAAGTATTTTTACTAAATATGTTTATATCAGAATATAAAGAAGGAAATATATTTAATCATGAAGAAACTAGAACTAGAAAACTTTTACTTCATAAAAATGAAATAGGAAAAATTAATGATAAAATTAAAATAAAGGGATTAACTATAGTACCTTTAAAGGTATATTTTGTAAGAGGAAAAGCAAAAGTAGAAATAGGGATTGCAAGAGGTAAACATACTTATGATAAAAAAGAAACTATAAAACAAAGAGATATAGATAGAGAAATGAAAAAGTCATTAAAAGAAAGATTCTAATTTTGACTTTTTCTTTATTTTATACTATAATTTTGTTATGGGCCTGTATATGGTTTCGACAGAAATGTTTAAAATTAAGTGGCAAGTCGGAGGCACCCGTTAGTGTGCAAACAAAAAATAAATGGAAACAAAATTAAAGATGCATTTGCATCACTATTCAGAACTAATAGTGTAGCCGTAGGTGTTTAGTCACAAATGCAATTTTCTATTATCTTTTCTTGCGTAGATTATAGAAAATTCGAGCTTTAGCAAGATATATTATTACTTTGCCTAGAAGTAATAATGAATAATTATAGGCTTACTAATTTGTAGGTTGTTAGTTTCTTTTATAAATTAGGACAAATAAAAAACTAACTAAACTTGTAGAAGCTTTCTGGTATGCATTTTTGGACAGGAGTTCGACTCTCCTCAGGTCCACCATATTGATAAAAAACTCGAATTTTCGATTAAAAATAAATGTTAACTAAAAATTTTGGCGCGATATAAAAAAAGAATACAATTATTATTAGTTGTATTCTTTTTTATACTAAATTTATTTTAATTTTTTTTGTACATTTTTTTCTAATGAATCTTTCCAACTATTAGAAGGCATGTATTTAGAAATATCTTTGCCACTTGTTTTATCATCAATGAATTGATCATATTCTTTATTAGTCATAGATTTAAAATGATTTTGCCAAAATTTAAACCATGTATTATATGATTCACTTCTTTCAACATGTTCAGTAATACTTGGTTCTTTACTAAATTCTACACCAAATCTTCTAGTAGAATATACAAGATATTCTAAATTATATTGTGCAGTCACTAAATCTTTTTTTGATACATTATTAGACCAAGGTTTTGAAGAATCATGTAAAGTCCAAAATATAGAACCACCTAAATTATCTATCATCCTCCATATATCAATCTCGTCTAATGCTTCAAGTGCTTCTGAATCACCAAATGTATTATATACTCCATATATCTTTTCTTCCATTACAAAATCCCCTCCTTTAAGATGTAAAATATTATACTAAAATCATTAAAAAAGTCAAGTTTTTATCAATTATTAAAAAATTTATAATTTATAATGTATAATATTCATATAAAGCATTATAAAAAAATAACCCTAAGGTTATTTTTTTTCTAATTTTATTAATTTAGCATGTAAAACTAATTTTTCATTATTTCTGTAACAAGTTGATAATGTAAGAATTTTATCATTATATGATACATCAGTATCAAATTTATATATACTTCTATTTTTTACCATTTTAATATAGTTTTCAAATTCATTATCACTTGTAAATTTTACTTTTAAATAATCATCTGTAGTAGGAATATGATATATACTAAATACTTCCCACAATGTATTTTCTTCTTCTGTTGAAATTCTAATTATATAATTTTCTTTATCATTAATCCATTCTTGTTTTAAAGTATTTTTAAGGCTTCCAAACATTGTTTTATCAAGTCTTGAATGAGCATATATTATTGTATTTTTATCGTTAAATCCATCATTTCTATAGTCCTCAAACAGCCATCCAGCATCATTATATTTTTTGTCAAATTAATGTGTTAAATAAAAATTATTATCTGTATATTGGACAAATGGATAATTTATATTCGTACCTTTTACATCTATCCATCCAACAACATCACTATTTTTATTTTTTAGTTCACTAAAATCAACATTATTTAAACTATTATTTTTAAGTGTAGACGATTCGTCTTTAACAATTGTATTTTCATTATCCTCTACTTTTTCTATTTTAACTAGATCATTGATTTCATCTAACTGTTTACTAATTTGATTATTCTGTTTATTCCATTTATTTATAAAATTAAGAGAAAAAACCAAAAGTAATAATGAAATACCTAGTAATAAATATGCAAAAATTTTAATAATATTTTTCATCATATCATCCTACCTTACAAATATTATAACATTAAAAAAAGTGAAAAAAAAGAAGGATTCAATATCTTTTTTAAGAAATTATTTTTTCTAATTATAATATTTATATTTAAATCCTTTACTATTTTTCTAAACTAATATTTAAATTTTCAAATACATTTTTGGCTGATTTTTCTGAATTTGTATTACCAAGTACTACAACCTATCAGAATTTTTAATTTTAATTATATAGCTATATTCATTTGTAGATCCAACATGTTCATAAAAGAAATAAGTTAAATTATCTTTTGTACCACTATCAATAATTTTTGATGATGCATCATTATTTACAGCATTTTTGTAATAATCATATGCTTCTTTTTAAGCAAATGTACCAGTTGAAATAGTTTTATCATCTTTAGTTATATCAAATGGTAGTGATGATGTCATGTTGTACCCATCACTTGTTATAATGCTAACTTTAACTTTGTCTCCTGTAGATACATCATAAGTATAACTTTTACTTGTCGTACAACCTGAAAATACTATTAATAAAAAAAACTACAAATTTAATTACTTTTTTCATATATCCTCTTATTTTATTAAAGTATATATTCTACATAATATTTTTGTCAATAAATATTATATAACATTCAAAAAAAGCACTAATAATAGTGCTAAATTTTTTGTCTTTTCTTATATCTTCTATAAATTGTAAATATAATAATTAAACTACATATTATTACTGTAGATAAAACTGCTACTTGCTTGTATGGAAAAACATTTAATGAAGGCTTAAACTGCATTTGAATTTTCTTATCTATGTCTCCTTTTTTTATTGTCCATGTATAAACATTGTCATTGACAATTTCTGCATTAGAAAAATTAACATCAAATGGATTTTCAATATTTATTTGTAAAACATCTAAATCTGTTAAATTTGTACCATTTATTTTAATTCCATTATCATTCGATAGTTTTAATTTTTGATTTACATATAAGTCGATATAATCATTCGATTTATTAAATTGAATTTCATCAATAAGTTCATGATAAACTTTACTATTAAGCAAATATTCTTCTATTGAATCATATTTTTTATTATATGTAATTCTTACATTATTATCACTTAAAACCACTTCATAATCTTTTTCTGGAATATTATTTTCTTTAAATATTTTTAAAGTTTTTGGATATTCATTATTACTACTATCAATTGTTAAATAAAGTTCTTCTTCAACTGACATATCGTCATTTAGCTTTAAATTATAATTACCTGAACACCCAGTTACCAAAATTAATAGAATACCAATTATAAATATTTTTAATTTTTTATTCATTAATTACACCTTCTTTATCAAGTAATAATTTACTGCTTCTTTATTTAAATCATCAATAGATATAGTAGAATTTTTCGAATAATCTATAGTATTTCCGTATGCTCTTGAAGAATAAGAACAAACATAAGGTTTATCTAAACTTGAAGGACTTACAATCATAACTTTTCCATCGTTAGTTGAATTATAAATAATAATATAATCATGATCACAAGTTAATTTTGAATTTTCATTTGCAGATACTTCTGCAATTATTATTCCACCATCTTTTAATTCATTTTTTATCATTGAACTATCAATATTAGTTAATGACAATGCCCCATATCTCTTCATAACAGATGAAAAAACGCTTCCAATATCAAATTTCATGTTACATAAATCTGCATTGTCATTTTTATACATATTAAATATTTGAATTGGATTTATGCTATTATCGTATAAAGTTGATATTACGGTAGATATAGCAGTGAAACTGCTTCCAAATGAATTCATATATATTTTTTGATTATTGCAAGTATAATATGCTGTTTTCATATTAGCTTTGTTTTGATTAAAATAATATAATGTTCTACCTGTTGATGTTTTATAATTTTTTTCTGGATTTACTTCATCTGGATTATTTCCAAAATCTGTATTCGGATGAATCTCATTATATAGTGTTATTTCATTATATTTTTTTACTCTTTTAATACCATCTATACTAGAATTATAAACACAACTATTTATTGAAAAAACATTGCATATTAAGAAAAACAATAATAGTGCAATATCTACAAGCATTATATATATAACATACTTTTTCTTTCTTTTTATTATTATGATTATTGGAAGAATAATTAATGAAATTATCTTTAATACAATAAATAACCATAATACTGAAACATTATTACACATAATTATTCCTCCTACTTTAATTCTTTTATTTTATTTAATTTTGAATCATATTTATAAATATTATAACTTACTATTGATTCATTATAAAATTTTGATAAAACCATTTCATATTCATTATCCTTATCGACATCAATTGAATATGAGAATCTATAAGCGGGTACTTTATTTTGATCACTTGATTCATTTTTTGCTATTTGGATAATATCACCATTATTTGTTTTTAAAAATACATAACTAATGGTTTTATCTGGAATGTCTATTAGATTAAAATTATTTACTATATATATTTCTTCATTTAAACCATCATTGTCTAAATCAACAATTACTTTGTTGAAATAAATATTATTTAAATTATAATCTGGTAAACTTTTTTGTAATAGTTTCTTATCAATATCTGTCATAATATAAGAATTTTTTACTGATTGTACATTTATATTTAAGTCATTAGTATATGCAAGTAATGAGTCAGTTATATTTGTTTCTTCATCAGAATTATTATACAAAGTATATGAAATGTTATTATAATCACCATTCTTAAAATCAATATAATACTCCTCAAAAATTCCATTATTATAAACAGAATATTTTTTATAATTTAATCTTTTATTAATTTTATTAGATTTTTTTATTTTTAATAATTTACTATTTCTATATTCAACTATAGTATTTCCACCTATAATTAATATTTGATTATAATAATTTTCAAAAAAGAATATTATTCCATTTGTTATAACTAGTAAAATTAATATTATTACCAAAACTTTCTTTTTCATTATATTCTCCTTCTTTTATTTATTATTTACTTTAGTAAAAACTCCTCCAGAAAGGCTATAATTTTCAAGCCAATCGTCTGTTTCAGGTTCGTCAGTACTATAAAAATTTACTAAATTTATTGTTGAACCATCCACCGTTCTTATATTAGCTGTCCCACCATACAAATATAATAGCGGATTATATGATATTCCAGTATTTACATCAGTTACTCTTAAATGACAATGTGCACCAGTAGATACACCAGTACTACCAGCATGAGCAATTACATCACCCTGGTTTACTTTATCTCCAACAGACACTAATAGTTCAGAATTATGCAAATATTCAATATTTAGTGTAGCTCCATTAGATTCAACAGATTGAACAGTCACTTGATTACCTGCACCATCATTATATTGAGAAAAAGTAACTATACCTGCTGAAACAGCATATACATTACCACCATAACTTGCACCTATATCAATTCCATTATGTTTAGTACTCGCACCATCTGTCGGAGAAACTCTATTACCAAATGGATCAGTTACATATACACTTGATGCATCTAATGGCCATATATATGTTGGACAAGATGGACCAGTACATCTTTTATATTTGCTTGGTCTAGTAGAACTATTATTTGACGGTGTTTTGTAACCTATTGTGTATTTTTTATTAAAAACCATATATTTATAATCACATGTATATGCATTACCGGATAAATATTTATCTGATACATTAAAACTTAATATCAAATCTATAATTGTTGGTGTTAAAAATAATAATAATGTCGCTGATATTCTTTTTGCAAATCTAACACTTGCCTTTTTTAGAGCATCAGCTTCTGATGAAACAGTTGCTTTAGCATAATCCAAACTACCAAATAAAATTAATAATATTGGGCCAATAATATAAAATATCATCATTGCATTATTAACAAATTTATTAAAGTCATCATTAAAAATTTGACCACATTTATCTTTATTATCCTCTATAATTTTATCTGCTTTACTTTTTTCACTTTTACAAATTTTTCCTTGTTCTTTTAATTTCATTAATTTTGTTATAACTATATTTTTTTTAACATTAGTATCATTACAAGTATTAACAATTGTTATATCGCTCGTATCCGTACAATCCATATTTTTTAATGTTTCTTCATAAGTATCATATAAATCTATATCTGATTTAACAGATGTACAATTTTCCGCTGACACAGAAACCATTCCGATAAAAAACAAACAAATTATAATTAAAATATGTTGAAAAAATTTCTTATTCATTGGTACCATCCTTATCTAAAATAATTATATAATAATCAATTATTTTTTACAATAAAAAAAGTAGAAAAATTATATTCCTACTTTGTTTCAATTATACCATAATTTCCGTTTTTTCTTTTATAAAGAATACATACTTCATTTGTATCAACATCTTTATATACGAAAAATGAGTGTCCTAACATTTCCATTTGAATTATTGCTTCTTCTTCATCTATTGGTTTTAATTCAACTTTTTTTCTTTTTACAACCTTTTCTTCTTCTGATAATTCATCTATTAAATCATATTCAAAATCATTTATTAAAGTTTTATTAACTTTCTTATTTATCTTTTCTTTATTTTTTCTTATTTGTCTTTCTAATTTATCAACAATCTTATCAACTGCAGCATATAAATCCTCGTTTGTTTCTTCATTTCTAAGTGTAAAATGCTTTGTAGGAATTGTAACCTCAATTGTTTGCTTTTTACCATTCACCTTTGTTAAAACATTGGCTTCAATTTCATCTGAGTCTTGAAAATATTTATCAAGTCTAGCTAATTTGTTTTCAATATACTCTTTGATTGCATCTGTGTTTTCCATTTTTGCACTTCTAATAATATATTTCATTCATATCATCTCCTTTTAAAAATTATAACATAAATTTTAAAAAAACCACTATAATATAGCAGTTAATTCTTTTTCGTTTACAGTTTTTACGTCTGTAGCCTGTAAACCTTTATCAGTTTTTATTAAATTAAATTCAACAACTTGACCTTCAGACAAAGTTTTATATCCATCTTGTTTTATAGATGTATAGTGAACAAATATATCTTCGTCTGCTGAACCATTTATAAATCCATATCCTTTCTCATTATTAAACCATTTAATTATTCCTTTTGACATCATATATTCCTCCTTCTTATGTCTATATTTATGATACCGCTATATATACGTGACATTCAAGGAAAAGCGTACCAAAAAATTCGACAAAAATTGCGGCCAACAATTTAATTTTATCACTAATATATATGTAAAAATTAAAACTCGACAAAATTAGATTTTTTTTGAGTTTTTTTTTCATTTTTTTAGTATTTTTTTAATATTTTTTACAAAAAAGTTTAATGTTTATTCATTATTTCAAATTTTTATATACAACACAATAATGGTGGTAATATGTTGACAAGGAGTAGTTATGAAGAAATTAATTATAAATAAATGTATGGAACTTGTAACAACATATAATAAAGATTTATCACAAAGAGATATTGATAAAATTAAATATGGGTTAGAAGGTTTATATCTTACAATAACAAAATTAATTTTCATTATAATTGTTTCAATAATATTAGGTATATGGAAAGAAACTTTATTATTAATACTTATATTTAATGGTATTAGACTTACAGCGTTTGGAGTGCATGCAAAAAGAAGTATTGATTGTCTTATATCATCAACATTATTCTTTATATTATTTCCGATATTATGTATTAAACTTACAATACCATTAATTGTAAAAATAATTCTATTTATACCACTTACTGTATTAATTGGAATATTTGCTCCTGCGGATACTGAAAAAAGACCGCTCATAAATAAAAAGAAAAGAAAAATTTATAAAATATTATCAATAATATTATCAATAATATATATGACTATAGCTATTGTAATTAAAGATAATACTCTTAGTAATTGTTTCATATTTGCAATAGTTATACAAATTATTATAATGCTTCCTATAACATATAAGATATTTGGAGTTAGTTATAATAATTACAAAACTTACGAGGTTAAATAGTTGACCATAAATTAAGGAGGGAAATTTATGAAAAAAGCTTTAGCTATTACTTTATCAGCAATTGGTGCAGTTCTTGGCACAGTTGCTACTACTGGATGTTTAGTTGTTTTACTAGATGAACCAGAAATGCCAAAATCTCTTATTGATTAATTATTTAAAAAAGTTCTCATATTTTTGAGAACTTTTATTTTTTAAAATAAATCATTGCGGTTTGTATAAATTTATCACTTTCTTTAGAACTAAATGTTTCTATTTCAGAATTTGTTTTAGCAATATCTTTTACTATTGAAAGACCAAATCCATGACCAACACCTTTTGTTGTGAATCCTGATTTACCTACTTTATTTATATCTGTATTTTTATCATATGTGTTTGAAATAGTTAATAAAAGACATTCATCTTTATCCTTTAGTTCAACCTCTATCTCTTTTTCTTCTGACTTTAGAGCTGCATCAATAGCATTATCTAGAAATACACCTAATAATTTTGTTAAGTCACGATATGTTTTCAAATCAAAACTTTCTATATCTTTATCTTTTAAATTTTGATCTACATATAAATAATATTTTATATTATTATCTTCCATTTTACTTAATTTATGATAAAGTAAACCCTTTACACCACCATCTGGTAAGAAACCTAATTGTTTAACTGTATAATTTTGACCAGTTTTATGCTCACCAATAACTTCATCTAAATATTCTGATAATCTTTCAGGCTTATTTATGTAACCCTTTATAACCATTAATTGATTATTATATTCGTGATTTTTCTTACCTTGTTCATTTATAATCTTTTCATATCTTAACACATATTCCATTGATTCATTATATTTATCTTCCATAGCTTGTCTTTGAAATTTATTATAGATTACATATATAAGTGAAAATACAACAAATATTACCATTCCAACATTTATGTAGTAATTTACATCTGAACCTAAATTATATTTATTAAATACTAATAATAGTGATAATATAATCATAATAATAAGTATATAAATCCAATCCTTATGATTTTTTGATATTATAGTATTTAATCTTTGAACATTTTTGCATATAAATTTGTTCTTTGATAATAAATATATAAAAATACTATCACAAATAGAAAATATCAATAATGAAAATTGGAATTCATCATAACTATTCATATTTATTTTAAATATTAAAACAAATATAACAGAAATAAATATTTCACTTATGTATGCTAATAATTCATAAACTAATGCATAATATACAGAATTTGATATATCCTTTTTAAATATCGAAAAATATAATGATATTATTATAAACAATATATTTAAAATTAATCTTGTTATTCCATAAAAAAATTCATATGATATAAGTAATAATGGAACAAATATTATAAAGTAAATAATGAATTCGTGAAAATTCTTTTTGGAATTTGATATATTCGATATAGAAAAATATGACATTGTACTTGAAACAATACCACTCAAAATAACATTCAATAAATTCATATTACATCACTCCTTCTTTTTTAGTTACATCATCTTTGATTTCGCTATTACATGAATTTAGTGCTCTATTTAATACGGAGGTAAGATTTTTTTCATAATCATCAAATTTTGATACAAAATCAAATAGCATTAATTTTGATTTTAACGTATATGGTAAATAGTCAATATAAGATGTTGAAATAATTATAAAACTATTTAAGTCTTTTTCTCTTATATTAGTTGCAATATCTATACCTGATACATCCTCAAGTTCTATATCCAGAATATATATTTTTTTACCTATATCTGATTTAATTAACTTTTTTAAATCATCACAATAATTACTAAAAGAATAAACCCTATAATTGATATTATTCTTAAACATTACCCTATTAATAATATCAATATTTCTTTGTAAAATTATTTTATTATCTTCACATACTACAAAATTTATCATTTTTCCTCCACCACTATATAATTATACCATATTTTACCAATTTTTATAAAAACATAAAAAAATAGGGAAAAATCACTCTTTTTCCCCATTTTTTTCTATTTTTTCTTTTTCTTCTTTATTTTTTTTATTAACTTTATGAATTATATCATCTTTTATCGTCTTTCTATCAAAGACTATATCTGTTGTAAGTACAAACCATAGTACAATAACAACTAGAATAGCATATATTATTTGACCTAATTTTGCATTTTTTATTACATATATTATTGACGCACATGAGAATAGTATATCTACTAAATATATTATTAACACTGTTTTTACTTGACTAGACGTCATTTGAAGCAATTGATGATGTATATGTTTCTTATCACCTTGAGTTGGTGATTGACCTTTTATAATTCTTCTTATTATTGCGAAGAATGTATCAAGTATTGGTACCGCTAATATAAGTAATGGTATTATTACTGATGTTATTGTTACATTTTTAAATCCAAGTAATGATATTACCGCAATCATATATCCTAAGAACATTGATCCACTATTTCCTAAAAATATTTTTGCTGGATGAAAGTTATGTACTAAAAAACCTAATGTTGCACCTACCATTATTAATGATAATGATGCATCAAGTCCATTATATATTCCTGTATAATTTATAATTATTGAAATAGTTACAAAAAATATTGTTGCAATTCCACCTGCGAGTCCATCTAATCCATCTATAAAGTTTAAACAATTCATAAGTGCTACTATAAAAATAATAGTTAAATATGGCGCAAATGCACCAAAATTTAAATATATTCCATATGCAGATACATCTTGCATTACTATATTACCATAAAAAACTACTACTACAGCACTTGCTATTTGACCAATAAATTGAACTGATGCAGGGAGTCTTTTTATATCATCAAATAATCCAAATACTAATATTATAAATCCACCTATTAATATTGAAATCATTTGTGGTGTCTGATTACAGAAAAGCATATATCCTAATAAGAATCCTGTGAATATAGCAAGTCCACCAAGTTTTGGCATTATTTTACTGTGGATATGTCTTCCGCCAGGGATATCAACAGCACCTATATATAAAGCAAGTTTTTTTATGAATGGTACTAAACACGCAACAAACAAAAAAACTATTGCAATTATTCTTAGGTTATCTAATAAATTACTACTCATTTTATCACCCACTAATAGAATTATAACATATAAGTAAATGAAAAAAAATAAGTATTTTACTTATTTTTCAAGTAATTTTATATTATCTAACATAACCTTAGTTCCATCTACTACACATGTAAGTGGTGAATCTGCTATTTTAATTGGTACTTTTAATTCTTCTTCTAGTAGTTTTTTAAGTCCATTTAATAGTGCTCCTCCACCTGTTACAACTATTCCATTTGTAACAATATCTGCTGATAATTCTGGCATTGTTTCTTCTAGTACTGATTTTGTAGCAAGTACTATTTTGTGTATAGATTCATGTAATGCTTCTTCTACTTCTTTTGAGCTTATTGTAATGGAACTTGGTAAACCTGTTATCATATCTCTACCTCTAATAAGCATTTTTTCCTTTTTAGCATCAGGATATACTGTACCTATTTTTATCTTTACATCTTCACTTGTTCTTTCACCAATTAATAGTTTATATTTATTTTTTACGTATTTAATTATTTCTGTATCAAATAAATCTCCTGCAACTCTAATTGATTTACTATTTACTATATCTCCTAATGAAAGTATTGCTATATCTGTTGTTCCTCCACCTATATCTATTACCATACTTGCAGATGGAGCACTTATATCAAGGCCTGCTCCTACTGCTGCAACTTTTGGTTCTTCTTCTACATATACTTTTTTTGCCCCTGCACTTTCTGCTACTTCTCTTATTGCATTTCTTTCAACCTGCGTAATATTAGATGGACAACAAATAAGTATTCTAGGTCTTGTAAAAACTCCTTTTACTTTTATTTTTTTTATAAAATTATTAAGCATTGCCTCTGTTAATTCAAAATCTGCGATTACCCCATCTTTTAATGGCCTAATTGAACGAACTTTTCCGGGAGTTCTACCTAACATTTGATGGGCTTCTTCACCAACACTTAATACTTTTTTACTTTCTGTTTCTATTGCAACTACACTTGGTTCATTTATGACAATACCTTGTCCTTTTACGTATATTAAAACATTTGCTGTTCCTAAATCTATTCCTATATCTTTGCTTAGCAAGATATCATCCCTTTCTTAATTTTTCATATTTCATTTTAGTAGCATTACCACCATTTATATGTCTTATTTCTAAATGTTCTTGCATAATTTTATCTACTTTTTTAAATAAATTTTTATCAATATCAAAAAGTCTTTCGTGTAAATCTTTATGTACTGTACTTTTACTTACATTTATTTTTTTTGCTATTTCTCTTACTGTTAAATTCTCCTTTAAAATATATTCTGTTTCTAATCTTATTCTTTTATATATTTTACTATTCAAGTTAAACACCCCTATAGTAAAATATATATAAATATTATTTTTTTATGATTATTTTATTGTCCATTATTTTTTTGTTCTAAATATGTTAAAGGATTAATATATTTTCCGTCTCTTATTACTTCAAATAGTAATCCATTTTCTATTTCTTCACCTAAATTTAGTTTACCACTTTTACCAATTACATCACCTTGTTTTAAAAGTTGATCTTTTTTTACATTTACTGTGGATAATCCTTCATAAGTTGTGATTAAATTATTTGAATGTTTTATTTCAACTATATTACCTAATACTTCATCTTTTTTTACATTTACAACTGTTCCATCTAATATAGTAACTACATCAAATGCTTCTTTTGATTTATATAATACACCTGAATTTTGCATATATGTATCATTATAATATATAAGTGCATTTTGTTTTTCTTCATCGCTTGCATTTGTATCATAGAATTTTTTTGCTATTTCTACATTATCACTTTTAAATGGCTTTATTGTTACTTCTGTTGTTTCTTCTTTTACAACAGGTACATTACTTGATATTATACTATTATTAACATATGTATAATTATCATCTGCTTTTGATACTTGTTTATTTTGAATAGTATCTACTACTGATAAAGATAATACTAATGCTGTAAACGCTAATGCATATACCATTGGCATTACAAATGGTTTTAATTTTCTTTTTCTTTCTTTCATTTTATCCACCTCATTTTAAGTTTGGTAGATTTTTCTTATTTTATACAATTTTTTTATAATTTTTGTAAATTTGTACCTTGATAATAATATTTAAGTATTTCATCATATGTTTTATGTCTTTTTGCAAGTGCATTTGCTCCATATTGGCTCATTCCAACACCGTGACCAAATCCTTTTGTTGTTACTGTTATATTTTCGTTATTTTTTTGAATAGTAAAATCATTTGATCTAAGTGATAATCTTTTTTGAAAATCTCTTCCTGTAAAAGCTTTCCCATTTACAATAATACTTGATATTCTACCTGATTCTGTTCTTACTATATCAGTTATGTTTAATTCATCACTTTTTTCTAAATCTAATTGTTTATAAAAATCATCTAATGATACTATTTTTACTGTGGTAAAGTTCTTTGTTTCGGATTCATCAAAACTACTATCTACAACTTTTAAGTATGGTAAATCTTTTCCAAATACATTTTTATTATCTTCTGTTTTTCCATTACTTGTGGAAAAGAAAAATGCATATATTACTTCATTATTATATGAAACATATTCTCCTTCTGTTTCATTTACACATTCCTTTATTTTTTTTACATATTCATCATAATTATTACCCCATTTATTTCTTAATTCTTCATCTGTTTGATATACCTGTGATGATGTATCATCTTTTACATCATATTCATAATTTTTATGGTTTTCTATTTGTTTTAATGCGTATGTTCTTGCTGCTACTGCTTGTGCTTTTATTGCTTCTTTTTCAAATGAAACAGGTACTTCTCCTGATACTACTCCAACTAAATAATCTTCTAAATTAATTTTTTCCACAGTATTATTTTTTGTTAGAACTCTAACTACTGTTTCATCTTTATTTGAATTAAACCCAGATTGTATATGTTGCAATTTATACTCATAAAAAAAACTAGTAATTATAAAAGGTATAAATATAACACTTATTATGATTACTACTATTTTTTTCATAGTCTTCACCCGTTAAAGTATATGTTAATTTAATCTTTCATATTCACTAATTTTATTAATTCTTTTTATATGTCTTTCTTCATTACTAAATGGTGTATTTATAAATTCCTCTATCATTCTTTTTACTTTATCATAATTTACATCACTAGAAAACGCTATTACATTTGCATTATTATCTTTCTTTGTTACTTTTACATCTTTAATAGTTGTAACTCTTGCACATCTTATTCCTTTTACTTTATTACATGCAATACTTATTCCTATACCTGATCCACATATTGCAATTCCTAAATCTACTTTTTTATTTATTATTCCTGTGCATAACTTAAATGCATAATCAGGATAATCCACGCTCTTATCTGAATTTGTTCCAAAATCTACAAATTCAATGCCTTTCATATCTTTTATTATTTTTTGTTTTAATTCATATCCTCTATGATCTGACGCTATTCCTATTTTCATTTTATTCACCCATTATTATTATAAAACATAAAAAAAAAATAAACTAGTATTTAGCTTATTTTTCTTCTGATTTAAATCCATATTTAGCATTAAATTTTTCTACATTACCTGCTTTAGATGCTCTTGTTTGTTTTCCAGTATAAAAAGGATGACATTTAGAACAAACATCTACACGAATTTCTGGTTTTGTTGACTTTGTTGTAAATGTTTCACCACAAGCACAAGTAACTGTAGTATCCATATATTCAATATTTCCTTGTTTTGCCATTTTTATTTCTCCTTCCGCCATAACTATTTTTTTAGTCATAGAATTACTAAAATCTTTAATATTATAACAATTTAGCGTTGTTTATGCAAGTATAATTGATCAATTTTACGATATAATTTATTAAAAATTGCAATATTACCCTCATTTGTTATATAAATATTGTTTCCTTTTGTTAGATAATCTTCATTTTTATTTAATACATCAAATAAATTTAAGTAATCTATATCATTTGAATGCATTAATAATTCTAATTTTTCGTTTATATATTTGTAATATTTATCATTATCTTTGTTTCCTGTATCATTATATATTCCAAGAAATATTATTTTTCCTTCATTTAAATCTTTTACTTTTTCTATTAATACTTTAATATCTTTATACACTTCATCTAAATAATTATATATTTCATTATCATTATTTTCATTACTATCTACTTTTGATAACTTATAATTTATTTCATTATTTCCTGTATTTATTATAAGAACATTTGTCATTTTTAATATATTTTGTATATATATATTATCTATACTTACATTATTATTAATATTATTTATCATATCAATTGTTCTTATATTTTTATATGTAAATTCTTTTGAATAAAAACCAAAATTATTTTTTTTTGATAATTCATCATATATTAAATCAGAAAAATTTTTGGATATAATATTATTTGAAAATAGTTCTTTTTCTCCTATTATTGTATAATTTATTTCTTCTTTATTACTCTTTACATAAGAAATAAATATAATGCCTGTAAAAAACAGAAATATTATTAATATTTTCATCTTCATATACCCACTCCCTAGTATTACTACTAGTAAATTATATTTGAGTTAGTTCTATTTTAGCACCTAAAGATGTAAGTTTTTCTGTTATATGTTCATATCCTCTTAATATATAATCTGCATTATTTATTGTTGTTGTTCCTTCTGCGATAAGAGCTGCGAGTACAAGTGATGCACCCGCTCTTAAATCTGTTGCATTTACTGTTTTTCCTCTTAATTTTGTAGGTCCAAATATATATCCTTTATTACTATTTATCTCAACATTTGCACCCATCTTTTTTATTTCATATAAATTTTGAAATCTATTTTCATATATAGTTTCTTCTATTACACTTCTGCCTTCTGCTGTAGTCATAAGTGAAGACATTATCTGCTGCATATCTGTCGGAAAACCTGGATATACTTGTGTTTTTATTTTTACAGCTTTTAGCTTATTTTTATTTGATACATATATTGATTCATCCTCTATTTTTAAATCTACGCCCATTTCTAATAATTTTTGTGTCAACGCTTCTAAGTGTTCTGGTATTACATTTTCTACTACGAGGCTCTTACATGCACACGCACCTATCATTATATATGTTCCTGCTTCTATTCTATCTGGTATAACTTCATGTACTGATGAATGCATATTTTTAACACCTTTTATTCTTATAGTACTTGTTCCTGCACCTGTTATTTTTGCTCCCATACTGTTTAAAAACATTGCTATATTTACTATTTCTGGTTCTCTTGCAGCATTATCTATTATTGTTGTTCCTTCTGCTTTTACTGCTGCAAGCATTATATTTATAGTTGCACCTACGCTTGCAAAATCTAAATATATATTACTTCCTTTTAATTCTTCAGCACTAATAATTATATTATTTTCTTCATATTCAATTTTTGCACCTAGACTTTCAAATCCTTTTAGATGTAAATCTATAGGTCTAGATCCAATACTACATCCTCCTGGATATGAAACTACTGCTTTTTTATATTTACCTAGAAGAGCTCCCATAAAATAATACGATGCTCGTAATTTATTAGACATTTCTTCTATAATTTCTCTATTTTGCATTTGTTTTGTATCTATTCTATATGATTCTTCTTCATAATTATCAACTTTTGCACCTAAATAATTTAATATATCTACTAATGCATCTACATCTGATATATCTGGTACATTATGTAATGTAACTGTATCATCACATAATATTGTTGCAGGAAGTAATGCTACTGCACTATTTTTTGCACCACTTATTTTTACTTTTCCTTCAAGATCTTTTCCTCCATGTATTTTTAAAACCTTCATATTTACCTCCTATATCTAATATATGCCTCATTAATATAATAGCATACTTTAAATAAATAAAAAATATAAAATGTAAAAAAGTAGACAAATGTCTACTTTTTAGTTTACATATTAATTATGCTCTATAAATATATGTTTTTGATTCTTCATTTTGATTATTCATTGCTGCTTCAACCATACTTAATACTTGTTTTTTCTTTAATAATTCTGATTTTAATTCTGTTTTATTAAAATCTTTTGTTTCACTTGTTTGACTCATATTGTTTTCTTTTACTTTTTTAATTAATAACGCCTCTGCACTACATTCTGTTTCTATATATTTTCCTTGTTCACTTTGAGCAAGTAACTTTCTTAATTCTTTACCGTCTGCGAATGCTACATCGTCAGTTCCTGTATAATCATATACTTTATTACCATCTTTATCAACACTTACTGATACATTTGAAATTAAATTTATAGTAAATCCTTCTGATGATTCCATTTCTGGTTGATTTGCTGATACTGCATTAAAAATGAAAATTATGTTTTTTTCATAACAGCTTACAAGCATTGTTTTAGATGATGATAAATAATCATCGTCAATTATAGCATTACCTTTACGATAACTTATAGCTTCTGCATCTACAAGTTTTGCAGCATCTTCCATAGCATTTTTTCTATCTTCTTTTGAACCTGTTGCGTAAGCTCTGTAAACTTCATATCTTAAGTTTTCAGTTCTAATTAAGAATTCTTTTATTCTTTCATTATCATTTGATACAAGTTCTGATACTCTTGGTTGATCATATACCTTTATAGTATCTTCATTTTTTTGAAATATATGTTTATCTATTTGATAATGCATATTATTTGAGAATATCATTTGATTCATTAATGAATCTGATGATTTAATATCATCTGGTGTAATACCTTCAAAATCTTCATTTAGTATTTTAACTAATTTTTCAATGTCTGATGGTGTTACATTTATATCATCATAAAATTCTTGATAAGTTTCATATGAGTTTAATGCAACTTCTTTATATTGTTCTCTATTTGATTCTAATTGTGCTTCTTCTGGTGATAATGTTGCTTCTTCTGTTTCATGTTCTAGAGTTGTTGCTTCTGTTGTTATATTTGATTTTTCTTCATTTGATGCTTGTTTTGTATTTGAATTACATCCTGTTAAGCCACTAGCAAGTACCATTGCTCCTAATGAGGTTGTTACTATTTTTTTCTTTATATCTTTCATCATTTTGTTACCCCCCTTAACAATTTTTTGAAGATGTATAATAAGTTAATACAGGCCCTGAATCTTCTACTGATTTTGTTTGATTCATATTTGCTAGTTCTGTCATTATTGCTGATTTTAGAGCAATATAATTATTTTTTAATGAACTAATATATGAAATATCATTTTCATCTTCTTCTATAATTTCTGGATCTTTAAAGTCAGGTTTCTCTTCTGTATCCTTTGGTGTATTATCCTCTGTTGTTGATTCATCTATTTTTGGTGCTTCAATTGTTGGTTCGTTGGAATTATTTTTATCACCATCAACATAAGTAACATCTTTTTCGTCTTCTTCTATTTCGGTTGGTTCTTTAAATTCCGGTTTCTCTTCTGTATCTTTTGGTTTATTATCTTCAGTTGTTGATTCATCCTTTTTACTATCATCTTTCTTAGTGTCATCTTTTTTAGTATTATCTTTTGATTCTTCAATCTTAGATGGATCTTTATCAGATGGCTTTTCTTCTTTTTCTACAACAGTTACTTTTTCTTTATCATTCTTATCGTCGTCTTTTTTTGAATCATCTATTTTATCTTCTGGTTCTTTGTTTGTGTCTTCTGTTGTTGGCTCAACTTTTTCAGGTATTACAACTGTTTTTACTGTATCCTCTGGTTTTGATGGTAAAGATACATTTGGAATTTCTCTTGTAGTAACAGTATCTTCTGGTTTTCCACTAGTTGGTACACCATTTTTTTCAGCATAGTCATCTATAGTTTCACCATTACCTTTATATTTAAGATTCTTATATGATTCATCTGTTTTTATTTCATCATTGCTAAATGATTTCTTTTTTACATTTGACTTATTTTTTTCTTTTGTATTTTGTTCTGTAGTACTATCAAGATTATCAGTAAGATCATCCATTTCTGCAGTTTGTTCCTGTCTAACAGGATTTTGTTTATCTTTGTTTCGTTTTGTTAACTTAGATACTGCTAATCCACCAATTGTGATAGATGCTGCTGTTATACCTATAATAAGAAATGTTTTAAATTTTCTGAATGCAAAAACACCGTGTTTTTTATTTTTTTCTTTTTTTTCTTCTTTGGCTTCTTCAATTACATCTTTAGCTTCTTCTAATGATTTTGAAGCCATTATTGCATCAAATAAATCCTCTTTATCTTGATATTCTTTTTTACTTTTTAATATCCATTTAGCTCTCTTCACTTCTTTTTCATCAAAACTATTTTTTGCTGTTTCACGTATTTCGTTTTCTTCATGATTTGCAAAAAAACTTTCTGAAGCATTTAAAACTGCTTTTTGATATTCATATTCTTTTTTTAATTCTTCCATTAATTTTTTATTATCTTCTTCTTTTGCTTTTTCATAATCTTCACTAATTTTTAATATTTTTTCACTTATTTTAGATATTGACATATCTCTGTGAGCTATCTTAACTTTTTTCATTAAAATCCCCTCTCTTTCGAAATAACGTGCTATATACTAACACAAAAGGGCCATTTTGTCAAATAAATTAAGCTAATGAAAAAAATCAAGAATTATCCTGATTTTATTTAGTATATTTATCAATAATTTCTTTTATAAAAAATGTATATTCTGCATCACTTGTTGTGCTTTCATCTGCTTCTACTAAACATAATGGTGGGAATAATACACACCACCAATTATCTCCTTCACCAGTACCTAAAGTTATAACTAATGATTCATACATTCCTTCTTTATATGTTACACTTTTATATTTCTTTTTTGGAAAATAATTATAACCATAATTTATCTTATAATCTTTATCATATCCTAAGTTTTTTAATGTTTCTTTTGTTAAATTATCTAATAAATCAATATTATCTTTTAATATTTTTCTTGTTTCTTCAATTGTTTCTGTTCCTTTTGTTAGTTCAAATATTTTATTTTGTACAACATTTTTAAGTTGAACTTTTATATTTTGATCATAAATTGTATTACTATTTGCGATTACCCTAAATCTTATTGCTTCATCTGGTATTATTGTGTCTTCTGCTTTAACACTTGTAAAAACGTATATCATAGATATTATTGCTAGAATTAAAACTATATACTTTTTCATAAAAAAATCATCCTTTCATTCTATGTATGGACGATTATTTTAATTTTATTCAAAATTATGTATAAAAATCATTCTATCTCTTTTTTCTAAGTCTTTTTTTACTATGACTTTTGGATTATTCAAATATTTATATGCATATGATGTAACACTTTCTGCTTCACTTTCACCTATTTCAAAACATATTAAATATTTATCTTTTAATATATTTTTAGCATTTTTTATTATTTCTTCATAAAAATATAATCCATTATTATTCGCAAATAATGCCAAATGTGGTTCATTATTATATACTATATCCATTATTTTCTCATTCTTAGAAATATAAGGTGGATTACTTATTATACAATCAAATTTTTTATTTATTCCTTTATAAATATCTGTATTTACAAAATTAATATCTGCATTATTTTCTTTTGCATTTGATAAAGCAACTTCTAATGCATCACTTGATATATCACTAGCAGTTATATTTATATTTTCTAATTCTTTTTTTAGGGCAATACTAATGCATCCAGATCCAGTTCCTACTTCTAATATATCTACAGGTAAACTAAAATAATTTTTTATATATTTTATAGTATTTTCAACAAGTTCCTCAGTTTCAAATCTTGGGATTAAAACTCTTTTATCAACATTTATTTTATATCCAAAAAAATCTACATTACCAACTATATATTGAACAGGTTCACCCATTTCTAATCTTTTTATTGCATTATTAATATCCCCATTATAATATTTTTTTAAATATTCTATATCTGTCATTATTCTCCTGCAAGTTTTCTTCTTTGGTCTTCATTAATTAGAGCTTCTATTATTTCATCTAATTTACCTTGCATAATTCTATCTAACTGCATTATTGTTAAATTAATTCTATGATCAGTTACTCTATTTTGTGGATAGTTATATGTTCTTATTTTTTCTGCTCTATCTCCTGTACCAATTTTACTTCTTCTTTCGTCTTCTATTTCAGCATTTTGTTTCTTTTGTAAATCTTCATATATTTTACTTTTTAATACTTTCATAGCTTGTTCTTTATTTTTAAGCTGACTTCTTTCATTTTGACAAGTTACAACTGTATTTGTTGGTAAATATGTTATTCTAACTGCACTATCTGTTGTATTTACTCCTTGTCCTCCTGCACCACTACTTCTATATACGTCTACTCTTATATCACTATCTTTTATTTCTATATCTATATCTTCTACTTCTGGAAGTACTGCAACTGTCGCAGTTGATGTATGAACTCTTCCTTGTGATTCTGTACTTGGAACTCTTTGAACTCTATGTGTTCCTGATTCATATTTAAGTTTTGAGTATACATTTTCTCCCTTAACCATGAATTCTATTTGTGAATATCCACCACTTGTTCCTTCTACAGCATTTATTATTTCTATTTTCCATCCCATATTTTCTGCATATCTACTATACATTTCAAATAAGTCTCCTGCAAAAAGATTTGCTTCATCCCCACCTGCAGCACCTCTTATTTCAACTATAGTATTTTTGTCATCGTTAGGATCTTTTGGAAGTAATAGTACTTCAAGTTCTTTTTCTAAATTTTCTTTTTCTGTTTCAAGTCTTGATATTTCTTCTTTTGCAAATGCAGCCATTTCTTTATCATCTAGCATTTCTTTTGCATCGTTAATATCACTAACAACTTTTTTATATTCTTTATATTTTTCAATAATATCTGCAAGTGATGCTTGTTCTTTAGATAGTGAAGTCATCTTTTTTACATCACTTAAAACTTCTGGTTTACTAAGTTCTTCTGTTAAACTATTGTACTTTTCTAAAGTTGCTTCTAATCTATCTATCATTTTTTCACCTACTCTTCTATATCGTCTTCATCAACTATATTTAAATCTTCTAAATCATCTTCCATGTAATCATCATCTGATTCATCTGTATAATCATCTTCTATCGCGTCATCTTCATCAGTTGTTTCTTCTTCTTCATCTTCACTTTCTTCTTCATCGTCTATTACGTCTACTGCATCATCTTCACCATCATCAACAACTACTTTTACAACATGATTTTCTTTTAAATCCCAATTAACACTATCTATTAAAATAAATCTTTTATCTGTTGTAAGTGCTGTAAAAAAGTCTCCTATTTTTGCTTCAAATTCAGCTTCTGATAATTCAAGTAAATTACATACTTCTCTAAATAAATTTGGAGTATTATACTGTTTTTTATCTTCCTTAATAATTTCATATGCTATATCAGTATAGCTCATTAATTCTAAATCTAACTTATCTTTTTCTCTTATGCTCATATTTTTACCTCTTTCTTATTATTTGATATATTTATATTCTTAAAATTATTATTTGTTCACTACATTTTATTTGGCATTTCAATACCAAGCAAATAAGTTCCTTTCTTAAGTATATTTCCAACCATATTTACTAAATATAATCTTGAATCTCTTTCTTCAAGGTCATCAGATAATATTTTATTCTCATTATAGAATGAACTATATGCTTTTGCAAGATCTATTAAGTATCTTGAAATAATATATGGTTCATTTTTACTTGCTGCTTCTTTAATGGTATCACTAAAATTATATATTATTTTTGCCATTCTATACGATAAATCATCATTTATTTTATTTATATTTACATTTTCTAGTAAAATTTTACTATTTGACTTTTCTAAGACACTATTAATTCTTACAAACATGTACTGAATATATGGACATGTTTCTCCTTGGAAATTAAGCATTATATCATAATCAAATAATTCATCTTTTATTCTACTATTATATAAATCATTAAATATAACTGCGCCTACTCCAACTTTTCTTGCTATTTCATCTATATTATCCAAATTAGGATTTTTTTCTTCTATTATAGATTTTGCTCTTTTGATTGCTTCATTTAATAAATCTTCTAATTTTATTATGTTACCTTTTCTTGTGGATAATTTACCACTTGCGACTTTTACCATTCCGAATGATACATGAATTAATCCATCAACATATTTTTCATCTAAATCAAGATATTTTGCTACTGCAAATATTTGTTTAAAGTGTAAATCTTGTTCATAACTTGTAACATATATACATTTATCAAAATCATATGTTCTTGCTCTATAAAGTATAGCTGCCAAATCACGAGTTGCATATATTGATGAACCATTTGATTTTTGAATGATACATGGTGTATTTATTCCATCTTGCTCTAAGTCTACTACTTTAGCACCCTCTGAATTAGTTATTTTATTATTTTTTTCTAATATTTCTAATACTTCATTTGTTTTATCGCTATAAAATGCTTCTCCTTTATAACTATCAAAACTTGTTCCAAGTAAATCATATGTTTTTTTAAATTCATCTAAACTAAGTTCTTTAAATCTGTTCCAAAGATTCATACAATAATCATCTTTTTCTTCAAGTAATTTAAAATTATTTCTGCATCTTTCTAATACTTCTGGATTTTCTTCACACAATTCATTTATTCTTATATACATTTTAGTTAATTCATCAATTGGATTTTCATCTATATTATATTCATCATGCCAAAGTTTATAAGCCTCTATTAACTTACCAAACTGTGTTCCATAATCACCTAAATGATTTATTCCAACTACATTGTATCCAAGTTCTTTATAAATTCTATATAATGATTGACCTATTACTGTTGATCTTAAATGACCAATATGAAAAGGTTTTGCAATATTTGGAGAAGAATAATCTATTAACACTGTTTTATCTTGTCCAATATTTGCTGAACCAAATTTCTCTTTTTCTTCATCAAATGAATTTATTACTTCTCTTATTAATACTTCTTTTTTGATATAAAAATTTAAATATCCACTTACTGATTCTATTTTTTCTAAAAAATCAGTATTATTTATTTTTTCTTTTAATTCGTCTGCAATCATCATTGGAGATTTTCTTAAAGTTTTTGCTAAACTAAAACATGGGAAAGAATAATCACCGTTTGTTTCGTCTTTAGTAAGCTGAATGAAAGAATATATTAAATCATCTTCCATATTCAATTCTTTACTTATTAGTTTAGATATTTCTTTTTTAAAATCAAGCATCTTTATACCTCCTTTAATATAATTTCATATTTAAAGTTACCAGAATATTCATCAGATAACCATAAGTCGTATTCAATTATAATTCTATCATCATCTATTTGTAAATGATTTGTTTTTACTTTTGTATCAATATAAAAGTTTAAGTTTTTAATAAAATACTTTGATTCTGTTTCTTTATCTAATACAAAATTAAATAATAAATTTGATTCATTATTATCTCTTTCCATAATAATATTACCATTATCGAAAGAAATATTTATATTTTCATCTATATCTTTTATTTTTAAATATTCATTTACTTTATAAACTGCTTCTAAGTTTTCTTTTTTTAATATTTCATCATTATTTTTTATCTTATAATCAATATATACTTTTTTCAAAAAAAATCACCAATCTTTTTTTCAAGTAGCATTATATCATATATATAGTAAAAATGCACTCATATTTTTTCTTTTTTTTTACATAATAATAAAGGAAATATAGGTGAAATTATATGAAATGGAAAAGAATACTGCTAAAATCGTTTGTTTTTTTTAGTTTTTTTATATGTATATTATTTACATTTATTTACTTTTATATTAGTCTTTCGCCTAAAATGGACTTAAAAAAAACTAATAATATAATTATTTATGATAAAGATGATAATGTAATTTATAAGGGAAATGGTTCAAAAGAATGGATTAGTTTAAAGCTAATTGATAAAGATTTAATTAATGCAACTATTTCTATTGAAGATAAAAGATTTTATAAACATAATGGATTTGATTATGTGAGAATATTAAAATCAATGTATAAAAATGCTAAAAATGGCTCTATTATTGAAGGGGCATCTACTATATCACAACAATATGCAAGAAATTTATATCTTAATTTTGATAGAAATTGGAATAGAAAATTTAAAGAGGCATGGCTTGCATTAAAACTTGAAATAAATTATTCAAAAGATGAAATACTTGAAGGATATTTAAATACTATTAATTATGGTAATGGCGTTATGGGAATACAAAATGCTGCTAAATATTATTTTAATAAATCTTCAGAGGATTTATCTCTTGCTGAAAGTTCTATGCTCGCAGGTATTCCAGGCTCACCACAAGAATATTCACCTATTAATAATGAAACTAAAGCTAAGAAAAGACAAAGGGTTATACTTGATTCTATGGTTACAAATGGTTATATTACAAAGAAAGAAGCAGACGCTGCTTATAATGTTAAATTAACTTATCATGGAAAAAAGGATACATTAAATTTATCTACTTTAATGTATTATAAAGATGCTGTTATGAATGAACTTGATAAAATTGATATTATTCCAAATGATTATTTAGATACAAATGGAATAAAAATATATACTAATTTAAATGTTAATGCACAAACATATCTTGAAAATGCTGTTACTGGAAATATTAAATCTGATAGTGATATTCAAACATCTAGTGTAATGGTTGAAAATAAAACAGGTAAAGTGATTGCACTTGTTGGTGGTAAAAATTATGAAAAAAGTCAGTATAATAGAGCAGTTTATTCAAAAAGACAAGTTGGATCTACTATGAAACCATTTCTTTATTATGCTGCACTTGAAGATGGATTTACTGCTTCATCTACATTTTTATCAGAGCCTACTACTTTTTCTTTAGAAAATAATAAAACTTATAGTCCTGCAAATTTTGGAAATATATATCCATCTAAACCTATTCCTCTTTTACTTGCGATTGCTTATTCTGATAACATATACGCAGTTAAAACTCATTTATTTTTAGGCGAAGATAAAATTATTGAAGTTGCTAAAAAAGCAGGTATTAAAACTAAAATGGAGAAAACTGTATCACTTCCGCTTGGAACAGAGGAATTAAATATTATGGAGATGACTAATGCATATTCTACTCTTGCAAATGAAGGAGTTAGAAATAATTTATATCTTATTAGAAAAGTGGAAGACTTAAAAGGAAATTCTTTATATAAACATAAAAGTATACCAAAGACAGTTTTTGATTATAATTATACTTTTGTACTTAGCACTCTTTTAAATAATTGTTATGATAGTACCTTAATAGATTATAATGCTCCTACATGTCTTACTATTAAACCTAAACTTACTAAAACTTATGCTATTAAAACTGGTTCTACCGATTCGGATTCATGGATTATGGGATATAATAGGGATTATACTTTAGGTGTATGGGTTGGATATGATAAAAATCAAAAGATAAAAAGTAGTGACTCAAAAATATCAAAAAATATATGGGCTGATACTATGGAAAATTACTTAAGAGATAAAAATGATTCTTGGTATGATAAGCCTGAAAATGTTGTATCAGTTTTAGTTAATCCTATTACTGGAAATCTTGCGAATAATATATCTAAAAAGAAAAAAATTGTTTACTATATTAAAGGTACACAACCTACAACTTATGATAAATAATAAAAGATAACGTGCGTGTTATCTTTTATTTTAAATTATTAATTTCTTCAATTGATAGACCTGTTGCTTTTGATATGTCTTCTACTTTCATATTCATTGACAATAAGTTTTTAGCAGTTTGTTTTATACCTTTATTTAATCCATGTTCTTCTGCATATTCTATTTCTGCTTGTTTCTTTTCTTCTTCTCTTTCTTTTTCATCATATAATAATGATAATGCTTCATCTTCTGATAATTTGTCTAATCTTTTATATATTTTATCCATAATTTTATCTCCTTTCGAGATTTCTTTTAATTTTTCTCTATTTGATTCTTTAAACATTAAGAAGATTTTTTCTCTTCTAGTTAACTCATCATTATTATAATATTTATTTTCTATATATTCAAGATCTATCTTATATTTTTCTAGTCCATAATCTTCTACATTTCCATCACTATCTTGAAACATATATTTTCTTATTGACTTTTTTTCTCCTTTTAATTCTTCTCCTTCTTTATAACTTGTAAAACATATTTGAACTGTATTCTTTGGATTATAATGATTTACTATTTTATGTATATATTTATTATTCTTTTTATTTGAGCCTGAATAATATCTTCTATCCATTTCTAAATTTATTACATTATCTCCTATACTTATTAATAAATCTGACTTTTTATCTGTTTCAATTATATTTTCTCTTACATACTCACTATTTATTATTACTCCATTTTTTATTACTTCTTCTTTTGGTATACCAATTACTAGTTCTATTATTTCTGCGAGTACTTCTTTTTCTTCTGTTAATACTGCTTTAAATACTGCATCAAATGTTCCTGGTATTACCTCTTTTTTTCTTAGTTCTGGATTATTTGTATATCCTTTTATTGTAACCAAAGTTCCTCCTTTATTATTTTTGATCTTTTTTATTCATTACAATATTTATTGTATTATTATATACACTAATAAGTATATCCGAGTCTTTATATTTTTTTACTTTTTCTGGATTTATTAGATCTTGACTATCTAAAAGAATTCCTCTTTCAATTATATCTTCTTTTGGTATTCCTGTGACACCATTTATTATTTCTGCAAGCATATCTTTATCATTTTCAAATAATGTCTTTAAGTTATGTTCTAAATTTGACAAAATAACATCTAATTTTTCTTCATCTAATACATAATTATCTTTAATTGTAACCATAATATCCTCCTTTATATTAATGATAAGAGTTATTTAATTTTTCCTCCTTTCTATTTTCTAAAAATAACCCTTTCATATGTTATATTCTCCGTTACAATTTACTTTTCCCCTAAATATTTAAAAAAATATGATTTTTTCATCATATTTTTAGTTTTCATTATCTACTTTTATAACAAATTGATATAATCCATCAAAATCATATTCTTCTAATTTTGCTTCAAAACCTAGTTCTTTTACTTCTTCTACTACTTTTTGAATTTTACTAATTACGTCATCTATATTTTTTTCTTTCTTAGCAATTGATAAAGATGGAACATTTATTATATCATTATCAAAATCACTAATTACTTCTATATCGTCGTCATTTTCTTTATATTCTTTTATTGGATTACTACTAAACGTTGGTATTTTTTCTATTTCTTCCTCATTTTTGTAACCATTTGAAATGTTTGGAATATTATTAGAATCAAATGTTTCTTCTATTCCTGTATTAGATAAATTAGGAATGTTAATAAATTCTTCTTCTCCATTTAATTTTCTATTAATTAAATCTTCTGTATCTCTAACATTTAATCTTTTTTCTATTATTTCATCTAATACTTTTTTTTGTTCTTCTTTATTATCTAATTTTAATAAACTTCTTGCATGTCTTTCTGATATTTTATTATTTAAAAGAGCATCTTGAACTTTTTCATCTAGATTTAGAAGTCTTAACTTATTTGATACTGTTGATTGATTTTTACCCATTCTAGATGCTAATTGATCTTGTGTTAAATATCCTCTATCAAGCAATTTTTTATATGATTTTGCTTCTTCTATTGGTGATAAATCTTTTCTTTGTATATTTTCTACAATAGCCACTTCAGCAGATTCATTATCATTTAAATCAATTATAACTGCTGGAACTTTAGTTAGTCCTGCAATATACGATGCTTTATATCTTCTTTCGCCCGCTATTATTTCATATTTATCGCCAATTTTTCTTAAAACTAGAGGTTGTATTATTCCATGTTGTCTTATTGATTCAGCAAGTTCATTTAATCCTTGTTCATCAAATGAAAGTCTTGGTTGAAATCTATTTGGAATAATATCATCTAATGATACTTCAATTATTTCTCTTTTCCTTTCGTTCATAACTGCTCCCTACCTTTTATTCTTACTTATTATTGTACAATAAAAATCCATATTTTACAATGGATTTTTTTTGATTTTATCAAAAATTCTTGGATATTTAATACTTGTTTTATTTACTTTTTTTATCTTTATTAAGTTTCTAACAGATTCTTCTTTAGGTAAAAGAAATGATATTATTTCTTCTTTTTGTGCACCTAATTTTTTTATTCCAGATTCTGCTTCTTCTATTTCACCCTCTAAATTTGCTTTCATTGGTATAAAATAACCATTTTCTTTAACAAGAGGAATACATAGTTCATCTAATAAATTTAGTCTAGAAACTGCTCTTGAAGTAACTAAATCAAATTTTTCTCTATTTTCTTTAGCAAAATCTTCTATTCTAGAGTGTACAGTAGTAATATTTTTTAACTCTAACTCTTTGATAACCTCATTTAAAAACATAACTCTTTTATTTAATGCATCTACAAGTGTAATATCAATATTATCAAATACTATCTTTAGAACTATTCCAGGAAATCCTGCACCTGTTCCTGCATCGCAAACCTTAATTTTCTTATTTAAATCATATGCTTTTATTAATGTTAAACTATCATAAAAATGTTTTAAATAAACTTCTTCTTTATCTGTTATTCTAGTTAAATTTATTTTATTATTCCACTCTATTAATAAATCATAGTATTTATCTAATTTGTTTAGTTTTTCTTCTGTTATATCTATTCCAAGATTTTTTAGTGCTAAAACAAATTCATTCTTATTCATTAAAATACCTCTTCATATAAACAGATAAAATAGATACATCTGATGGATTTACTCCACTTATTCTAAGTGCTTGTCCAAAACTTTCTGGTCTTACTTCTTTTAATTTTATTCTTGCTTCACTAGCTAAATTAGGAACTTTATCATAATCAATATCTTTAGGAATTTTTTTGTTCTCTAACTTTTTCATTTTTTCTGCTTCTTTTCTTGTTTTTCTAATATATCCTTCATATTTAATCATGATTTCTGCTTGTTCTAATTCTAGTTCATCATATTCTTTACTTAATTTATCTTTTACATCATTAATTGATACTTCTGTTCTTTTTAAATAATCATATGCAGTAATATTTTTTTCATCTTTTATTTTTATATTCTTTAATTCTTCTATTATTAAATCTATATTCTTTTCTTTTTCTTTTAATCTATTATATTGTTCATCACTAATTAAACCTACTTCATAGCCATGAGTTCTAAGTCTAATATCAGCATTATCATGTCTTAGTAATAAACGGTATTCTGCTCTTGAAGTAAGCAATCTATATGGATCTTTTACACCTTTTGTTACTAAATCATCTATAAGTACACCAATGTATGATTCATCTCTTCCTAAGATTAATGGATCTTTTCCTTCTAGTTTTAATCCTGCATTTATTCCCGCGATTAATCCTTGTCCTGCGGCTTCTTCATAACCACTTGTACCATTTATTTGTCCTGCGGTAAATAATCCATCTATTATTTTAGTTTCTAGACTTGGTTTTAAATCTCTTGAGTCTATAGCATCATATTCTATTGCATATGCATATCTAAGTATTTTAGCATGTTCAAGTCCTGGTAAACTATGTACCATTTCTTCCTGTACATCATATGGCATACTTGTTGAAAAACCTTGAAGATATATATCATCATAATATTTACTTTCTGGTTCTAAGAATAATTGGTGTCTTTCTTTATCTGCAAATCTTACTACTTTATCTTCTATAGATGGACAATATCTAGGTCCTGTTCCTAATTTTTCATAGAAACCACCATACATACTAGATTTACCTAAATTATCTCTAATAATTTTATGAGTTTCTTCTGTTGTATAAGTTAAATAACATGGTTCTTGGTTTTCCACAGTATAATAAGGTTTGTTATCAAATGAAAATGTATATAGTTTGTCATCTCCATCTTCTCTTTTAGTCTTTGAGAAATCTATTGTACTTCTATCAATTCTAGGTGGAGTTCCTGTTTTAAGTCTAAGTATTTTAAATCCTAATTTTTCTAGATTTTCACTTAAGTATAAAGAAGGTCTTGTTCCTTTTGGTCCTGAAACTGTTCTTTTATCACCTACTAATATATTTGCCTTCATATAAGTTCCAGTTGTAAGAATTACAGCGTCACACATAATCTCTTTTCCTGTGGATAATTTAACACCTTTTATTTTATTATTTTCTACTATTAAATCTTCTACCAATTCCTCAATTATATCTATATTTTTATGTTCTTCTAATATTCTTAACATTTCTTTTGGATAAGTAATTTTGTCACCTTGCGCTCTAAGTGATCTAACAGCAGGTCCTTTACTGCTATTTAAAAGTTTCATTTGAAGTAATGTTTTATCTGCAACTTTACCCATGTATCCACCAAGTGCATCTATTTCTCTTACTACAATTCCTTTTGCAGAACCACCTATTGATGGATTACATGGCATCATCGCAATTGTATCTTTTGAACCTGTAACAAGTAATGTTTTGTGACCTTTATTAGCAGAAGCTAGTGTTGCTTCACATCCAGCATGTCCTCCACCAACTACAATTATTTCATATTTCATTTTAATCAACCTTCTTTTTTGCACTTGTATTATACTACAAGATTAAAAATTTCACAATAAAAAACAATTACAATATATTCTAATGTAACTGTTTAGTTTTTTATATATCTTCTTTTAACTTTATAACTTCTTCTAAAGACAAACCTGTTATTTCTGCTACTACATCAATATTCATATTTCTCTCAAGCATATTTTTAGCAGTTTGTTTTATACCTTTATTTAATCCATGTTCCTCCGCATATTCTATTTCTGCTTGTTTCTTTTCTTCTTCTCTTTCTTTTTCATCATATAATAATGATAATGCTTCATCTTCTGATAATTTGTCTAATCTTTTATATATTTTATCCATAATTTTATCTCCTTTCGAGATTTCTTTTAATTTTTCTCTATTTGATTCTTTAAACATTAAGAAGATTTTTTCTCTTCTAGTTAACTCATCATTATTATAATATTTATTTTCTATATATTCAAGATCTATCTTATATTTTTCTAGTCCATAATCTTCTACATTTCCATCACTATCTTGAAACATATATTTTCTTATTGACTTTTTTTCTCCTTTTAATTCTTCTCCTTCTTTATAACTTGTAAAACATATTTGAACTGTATTCTTTGGATTATAATGATTTACTATTTTATGTATATATTTATTATTCTTTTTATTTGAGCCTGAATAATATCTTCTATCCATTTCTAAATTTATTACATTATCTCCTATACTTATTAATAAATCTGACTTTTTATCTGTTTCAATTATATTTTCTCTTACATACTCACTATTTATTATTACTCCATTTTTTATTACTTCTTCTTTTGGTATACCAATTACTAGTTCTATTATTTCTGCGAGTACTTCTTTTTCTTCTGTTAATACTGCTTTAAATACTGCATCAAATGTTCCTGGTATTACCTCTTTTTTTCTTAGTTCTGGATTATTTGTATATCCTTTTATTGTAACCAAAGTTCCTCCTTTATTATTTTTTGATAAGAGTTATTCAATTTTTCCTCCTCTCATAGAAATAACTCTTTCATATGTTATATTCTCCACTTGTTATTACTTTTCCACTAAATATTAAAAATTTTTTATTAAAAATATTGTTAGAAAAAGATAATTAAGGTATAATTAGTTCAACATCTTATAAAGAGCGATGGAGGGACTAGCCCAATGAAATCGCACCAACCTATTAAATTAGGTGGTAATGCTAGATTCTATAAGATAACTTTTTACACTCAAGAAAGTTATCTTGGGTGTTTTTTTATTAGATGTAAAAAGGAGGAAATATATATGATTGAAAAAGTAAATCCTGGTCATCCAGACAAGGTAGCAGACAGAATTGCAGGTGCAATAGTAGATCTTGCATACAAAAATAATGAAAATCCAAAAATAGCTGTTGAAGTTTTAATTGGTCATAATGGGTGTAATGTCATAATTGAAACTAATGTTGGTATAAAGAAAATTGATATAGTAAATATATTAGAAAGGATTACAGGCAGTAATAAAATTAAGTTAAATTTAAAAATAGTACCTCAAGATGAAAAACTTGCTAAAAATCAAAGTGAAAGAATCAAATGTGGAGATAATGGTATTTTCAAAGGTGTACCACTTAATAATTTAGAAAAACAAATAAGTAAACTGGCAAGAAAATTATATGATAATATTCCATATGATGGAAAATATATTCTTACAGAAGATCAATTAATAGTATGTCAATCTAATGCAGCGAATGAAAAAATACAAAATATAATAAATGAAGTAATGGACACAACAAATCTAAAAATAATAATTAATCCATTAGGAGAATGGGAAGGTGGCACAAATGTTGATACTGGTGCGACAAATAGAAAACTTGGTTCTGATATGGCTCAATCTGTAACAGGTGGAGGAATTCATGGTAAAGATCTATCAAAAGCAGATGTAAGTATAAATATTTATGCGTTTAAGAAAGCTCAAGAAACAGGTAAAGAAGTAGAACTATTCTGTGCAATTGGGGATGATATGATTGATGGAAAACCTTATAATGAAATTGTTGATGAAGCTAGAGAATATATTAATAACATTGGTGGATTTGAGAAGTTTGCTGAATGGGGTTTATATTAAATAACGTTTAAAAAATACAAAAAAACAGGATATAAAATGCACCCCTTAGGGTAGACATCAATATCCTGTTTTTTTATGAACTTAAATTTATTATATTTGCAAATTCTTTTTCATTTAATGATGATGATCCTACTAATATTGCATTTATTTCATCATTATTAACTATATCAAATATATTATTCGAATTAATACTTCCTCCATAACCTAATGTTAGATTATTAAATTCTTCATCATATTTTTTAAAAATTATATTTTTTATTAATTTTATTTTATCTATTATTTCATTTTTATCTAATGCATTACCAGTGCCTATTGAGAATACTGGCTCATAAATAAATATTATATTATTTATACTTTCTTTTTTAATATCCTTTAATATCATATTTATTTCATTTTCTAATGACTCATTTGATCCAATGCACACAATAGGTTTTATATTATATTTTAACGCTAATATAAGTTTTTTATTTATTTCTTCTTCTGTTTCATTAAAATATAATCTTCTTTCATAGTGACCAAGTAATACATAATCTGTTTTTATAGATTTTAACATTTTTACTGATATTTCACCTGTATATGGACCTTCTTCTTTGCTATACATATTTTGAGCACCAACATAAATATTAGTATCATTTACTATATTTGATGCATAAGGAATATCCACATATGGAACACATAATACAATTTCATTATTACTTTTTATATCTTTCTTTAAATTTTCAATATATAAAACTACTTCATTTGGAAGTAAATTCATTTTAAAGTTTCCAATTATTACCTTTTTATTCATAATTACCTCTTTAGTTTAATACTGCGTCTATTATAGATTCTTTATTCTTCTCACTATAAATAATATCATAAAGTGTATTTATTATTTTAGTGTTAATATTATACTTTTGTGATATATTATACGCTATTTTTAAAGCATCAAGTCCTTCAATAACCATGCCTATTTCTTCTTTTATTTCATCTATTTTTTTACCTTGTGATAAAAGTATTCCACATCTATTATTTCTGCTTTCATTACTTAAACAAGTTGTTAATAAGTCTCCAAGACTTGATAAACCATAAAATGTTTCTTCTTTAGCACCCAATTTTAGTCCTATTTCTTTTATTTCTTCTAATCCTTTTGTAATAAGAATAGCGTTCATATTATTTCCTAAATTAAGACCATTAACTAATCCTGATGCGATTGATATAATATTTTTTAATGTTCCGCCTAATTCTGTTCCAATTACATCATCACTTAATTCTATTTTAAATTTATCTGTTTCAAAATTATTTTTTATTTCATTGTTATAATCACTATTATTAGATGCGAATACAACCTTTAATCCCAAATCATTTATTACTTCTTTTGCTATACTTGGTCCAGAGATTACTCCAATATATTTTAAATCTAACTCTTCTTTTACAATATCTATTAAAAATTTATTAGTTTCTATTTCCATACCCTTTGATGCGATTATTATTTTTTGATTTGTAACATATTTTTTTATATTTTGACATGTGTTTCTAATTACACTTGATGGAGTTACTAAAATTAAATATTCTGAATCTTCTATTACATCTTCATAATTTGTATAACACACTATTCTTTCATCTAGTTTAGAATTATCAATAAACATACATCTATGTTCATTATTTATTACATCTGCTTCTTCCTTTTTAAAGGACCATATTTTTACATTATGATTTTTTATTAATACGTTTGCGAGTGCGCATCCAAAGCTACCACTACCTATTATTCCTATATTCTTCATTATTTCCTACTTTCCTAAACAAAAGTTACTAAATAATGTATCTATTAATTTATCATCATAACTCTCGCCTATTATTTCTCCAAGTATTTCACAAATTTCTTTTATATCTATTTCAAGTAAATCAATTGGTACATCATTATTTAAAGCATCCTCTAAATTTTTCGATATTTCTACTGCTTTCTTTACAAGTGATATTTGTCTTGAATTTGATAAATAAGTAAAATCTCCTAAATTAATTTCTTCTAGATTAAACATATCATTTATTTCATTTTTTAAGCTTTCAATACCACTATCTTTTAATGCTGAAATTTTTACTATTCTTTCATTTTTTAAATTACTAATATCTAAATTATTTTCTAAATCTATTTTATTTATTACTATTATTCTCTTTTTTTCTTTTGTATATTCAAGTAATTTTTTATCGTCATCAGTTAATTTTTCATTATTATTAAATACAAGTATTATTAAATCTGCATCATTTACTAAACTTAATGATTTTTCTACACCTATTTTTTCTACTATATCTTCTGTTTCTCTTACACCTGCGGTATCTATTATATTAAGTAAAATTCCATTTACTCTTATCTGACCTTCTACTATATCTCTTGTTGTACCCGCAACGCTAGTTACTATTGCCTTGTCTTCTTCTATAAGTTTATTTAATATAGAACTTTTACCAACATTTGGTCTACCTAAAATTAGTGTATTTATTCCATCTTTTATAAGTTTTCCATTTTCTGATTCATTTAATAGTTTTGTTAATTCTTTATTTATATATTTAGACATTTCCTCTATTTTTTCTTTTGTTACAATTTCAATATCTTCATATTCTGGATAATCTATATTAACTTCAATATTTGCATTTACTTTTACTAAATTGTCTATAATATTTTTTACTAATTTTGATACTTTTCCTTCCATTCCACTTATTGCTAGTTTTCTAGATGTTTCTGTTTTTGATTCTATTAAATCCATTATACTTTCTGCTTCTACTAAATCAATTCTTCCATTTAAAAAGGCTCTTTTTGTAAATTCTCCTGGTTCTGCAAGTCTTGCACCTTCTAAAAGTAATATTTCTAGTACTTTATTTGTTACAGCAACACCACCATGTGAATTTATTTCAACTATATCCTCTTTTGTAAATGTTTTTGGTGATTTCATTATACTTACCATTACTTCATCTATTATTTCACCATTATAAACTATGTGTCCGTAATTTATAGTATGAGATTCTTTTTTAGTTAAATCTTTATCAAATATTTTGTTAACAATATCTATTGCTTCATCTCCACTAACTCTTATTATTGAAATTGCTCCTACACCTAATGCTGTTGATATAGCACATATTGTATCGTTCATAAAAAATCACTTCCTTTTTTAATTATATCATGTATGATAAAAAAAGAAACCTATTTAGATGGTTTAATAACAACACATCTATTAGGTTCTTCTCCTTCACTTTCAGTTTTTATACCTTTATAATTACTTAAAACATCATGAACTAAATGTCTTTCGTATGAATTCATTGAATCCATTTTAATTTCTATTCCTGTTTGAGCTACTTCTTTAGCAAGCTTTTTTGCCATATATTCAATGTTTTTTTGTTTCTTTTCTTTATAATTTGATGCATCTAATAAAATATTTACATGAATGCCAGTTTTAGCATATATTGATTGATGAAGTATATTTTGAATTGACATTAATGTTCTTCCATTTTTACCTATCAATATTGGATTATTATCTGAATATAATTTAATTAGTATATTATTCTCTCCTCTTTTTGTTTCAAGTTTAACATCTAATCCCATAGCATTTACTAAATCTGTAACAAATTTCTTTGAATATTCTAAAACATCAGTTTTAAGAATTGCTTTAATTGTTACTTTTTTCTTTTTTAATAATCCTACTGTTTCTTCTTTTGTTACATATAAGATTTCATCTTCTTTAACACCTAATTCGTTAAGCATTTTAAGTATTAATTCTTCTTCGTTTTTTCCTTCATATAAATATTCTTTCATATTACTTTACCTCTTTCTTTTTACTTGTTTTAATAACTATTAAGTTTTGAACAATAGTAAATAATGTTGATGCAATCCAATATAATGATAATGCTACTGAGAAATTAAGTGACATTATTACAATCATTACAAGCATGAAATTCATCATTGTATTTGGATTAATATCATTTGTTTGAGGTGTTGGCGCTGTTGCATTTAATTTTTGAGAAATAAATGTTGTCGCACCAATTAGTATAACAATAATTGCATATTCAATATGACCTGATGTAATTGCTTTAAATGGTGTTGTTCCAAGTATAAGACCAAATAAGTTTTCTTCAAATATTACTGGTACTCTATTTATTGCTTCTAAGAAACCAAATAATAATGGTATTTGAATAAATGCAAATAAACAACTTGAGAATGGATTTATATCATATTTCTTATATAATGCCATTGTCTCCATTGATTTTTTAGTCATTGAATCTTGATCTGTTTTATTTTCATATTTTTTATTTATTCTATCTATTTCTGGTTGCATCTTCTTCATATTTTCTGATTGCATAGCAGTTTTTTTAGTAAATGGCGCAAGTATTAATCTTATTATTATTGATAAAATTATAAGTGCGATACCATAACTTTTTACTAAATTACCAATTTTTAATGTTAACCAAGCAAGTGGTTTAACTACCAAAGTTTCCCATAAGTTATTGTAATTTTCATCACTTGGTTTAAATTTATCACAATCTGGTAACTTAGATATATCAATTTGTTTTTTATATTTATTATATTCTTTTACTAATCCCTCATTTGTTGGTTTACATAATATATTTTCATTTAAAGTTATTTTAACTTTTTCATCTTCATAAGTTACAACCTTTTTAGTTTTTGGATCTTTTAGTGTTGTCGTACAACCAGTTATTACAAATATTGATAGCACTACAACTAATATTTTCATTATCTTGCTTTTTTTCATAAGTTTCTCCTAATCTGTTACTTTCTTTAATAGATCCATTAAATTTTTCTTAATTTCACTATATTTTATTTCATTAATTTCTTTTTTTATTATTATAACATAATCAGTATTAGAATTAAATACTAAATTGCTTTTATCTATAACATCTTTTACTTGTCTTTTTACTTTATTTCTAGTTACAGCATTTCCTATTTTTTTAGATACACATACCGCGAATCTATATTTTCCAACATTATTTTCATTAAAATAAACATTAAAATATCTATTTCTATAGCCTTTTTTTGAATCTAATACTTTACTTATATCAAAATTTTTCTTTATTATATTAGTTTTTTTCATTTTTTCACCTACTTACAAAAAAAACCACTAATAAAAAGTGGAATTATTTAGATAAAGTTTTGCGTCCTTTTTTTCTTCTATTATTTAATACCTTACCTTTTACTCTAGAAAAAAATCCATGTTTTTTTGCTTTTTTTCTATTATTAGGTTGAAAAGTTCTTTTCATTTTTGCACCTCCAAGTTCATAAAACATTACAATTATATACATTTTTTTATATAAAGTCAAATGTTTTTTATATATTTTAATATATTTTATTAATATGTCAACCATTTTTTGTTACAAACATTTAATTTAATATTGTAGATTTTCAAATAAATATTCATATTATAGCATATATATTTTTTTTAATTCATATATCTTAATGAGATTTTTAATATTAGGAGATGAATTTAATTAATGAAAATAAAAACCGATTCTAGGAAAGTTAAACCTGGAGATACGTTTATTGCGATAAAAAATGTAAATACTGACGGACATGATTTTATTGAAAGTGCTATTAAAAATGGTGCCTCTAGAATTATATGCGAAAAGGGTAGTTATGGTGTTGAAACCATTATAGTACCAAATACAAAAGAATATTTAAATAATTATCTTTATAAAAATTACTATCATAAATTTAAAGATATGAAACTAATTGGAGTAACCGGTACTAATGGTAAGACAACGATATGTTATTTAGTATATCAATTATTAACATTACTTGGAAAAAAATGTGCATATATAGGTACTATTGGTTTTTATTGTGGAAACAAACAAAAAACATTAAATAATACGACACCAGATACTGATGTACTTTATGATATGCTTCTAGAAGCAAAAGAATATGGCTGTGAATATGTAGTTATGGAAGTTAGTAGTCATGCACTTGATAAAAATAGAGTATTTGGACTTGAATTTGATGAAGTAGCATTTACAAATCTTACACAAGATCACTTAGATTATCACAAAACTTTAGAAAATTATGCAAATGCTAAAAGAAAGTTATTTGAGAAAACTAGAGGAGAAAAGATTGCTATTATAAATAAGGATGACCCTCATCATGAAAAATTCATGTTAAATGAAAATAAAAATATAACTATTGGTAAAACTGATGCTGATGTTTTAATAAAAGATTATTCTTTATCACATTTGCACACAAAAATAGAATTTAGTTATGAAGATAAAATATATAATACGCAAATAAATATGGTAGGTAGTTATAATGTGTATAACTATTTAACTGCACTTATGCTTGTACATAAATTAGGATTTAGTATTGATAGTATTATTGATATTACCAAAGATTTAATGGCACCTGCTGGACGTATGGAAATGATTAAATACAATACAAATAGTGTATTTGTTGATTACGCTCATACACCTGATGCAGTTATAAATGTTTTAAGGAGTGCAAATGAATATAAAAAGGGTAGGATTATAACTATTATTGGTTGTGGTGGAGATAGAGATAGAACAAAAAGACCAATAATGGGAAGAGCAGCAGAAGAAAATTCCGATTATGTAATATTTACTGATGATAATCCAAGAACTGAAGATGAAAAACAAATTATGAATGATATAGTTACTGGATTAAATAAAAATAATCATGAAATTATTTTTGATAGAAAAGATGCTATTATAAAAGGAATGCAGATGTTAAAAAATAATGATATATTAATGATACTTGGAAAAGGTCATGAAGATTATCAAATAATAGGAAAGAAAAAAATTCACTTCAGTGATAAAGAAATAGTAAAAAAATTTTTAAATTTATAAATATTTATTATATAATAGTAGTAGTAAATTTAAGAGTAGGTGATATATTTGAAAGAAATATTAGTAAAAGATATTATAAGAGAATGTAATGCAAGTCTTATAATGGGTGATGAAAATCTAAAAATAGAGAATTTTTCTAAAGATACTAGAGAAATTAATGAAAATGATTGCTACATAGGAATTAAAGGTGAAACTTTTGATGGTAATTTATTTTATGAAGATGCTTTTAAAAAGGGTGCGAGTGCTTGCATACTAGAAAAAGAATCTGTCAAAGATATAGATTTTAAAGATTACAATGGTAAAACAATTATTCTTGTGGATAATTCTATTAAAGCTCTTCAAGAACTAGCAGCATATAAAAGATCATTATATGAGATACCTGTTATCGCAGTTACAGGTAGTGTAGGTAAAACAAGTACTAAAGAAATAATATCAAGTGTATTAAGTACTAAATATAATGTTTTAAAAACAGAAGGAAACTATAATAATCATATTGGTCTTCCTTTAACTATATTAAAATTAAAAGATCATAATGCTATGGTTCTTGAAATGGGTATGAATCATTTAAATGAAATAACTTTGTTAAGTAAAATAGCTAAACCAACTATCGCAGTTATTACTAATATAGGTACTGCTCATATTGGAAATCTTGGTTCTAGAGAAAATATATTAAAGGCTAAACTTGAAATTATCGATGGACTTAAAGAAAATGGTACTCTTATTATAAATAATGATAATGATATGCTTCATAATAATTTAGATAAAATTAATGTTAATATAAAAACTATTGGTATAAATAATAAAAGTAATTATATGGCAACAGATATAGTTGATGAAATTTTTAGTAGTAAATTTAAAATAAAAGATACTGATTTTGAGGTTAATGCACCTGGTGAAGCATTTATTTATAACAGTTTAGTTGCATATGCTGTAGGAAAAGAACTTAATATAAGTGATAAAAATATTAAAAATGGTATAGAAACCTTCAAATTACCTAGTAATAGACTTGAAAAAATAATAAATAAAACTGGTACTACAATAATCAATGATACATATAACTGCAGTTACGATTCATTAATTAATTCTATAGATATGATTTCCAAATCTAATTATAAAAGAAAACTATTAATGATAGGTGATATTTTAGAACTTGGTGATTATTCAGAAGATATACACAGGAAAATAGGTAGTTATATATTAAATAAGGATATTGATGGTGTAATACTAGTAGGTAATGAAGTTAAATTTATAAAAGATGAACTTATTAAAAATAACTTTAATAAAGATATAAATATATTTAATAATGAAAGTGATTCACATGAATTTCTTAAAAATTACCTTAAAAAAGATGATATTATCCTTTTAAAAGGCTCAAATGGTATGAAATTATTTAATACTGCTGAATACTTAAGACAGATTTAAACATCTGTTTTTTTAATATTTTGACATTTTTTTACTTTTTAACAGTTTTTTGTGGAAAAATATTTATTTTTTCTTTATAATATATAGTCAAATAAAGTTATCGACATTTTCCACAATAATGTGGAAAAATAATGGTTGTTTAAAAAGTACCTGTTAATTGTAAATTTGTGGAAAATGTGGAAAAGTATTATAATCCCTTATTTTATATAGAGTGGTTTCCACATTTTATGTTGATAAGTGTTGTTTACTAATTTTTAGCCTTGAAAATGAATAAAAATGAGTTATAATAAGTTTATAACTTTACTATCTAATCAGGGGGAGGTGATAGTTCATGAACATTGATAATATATGGAATAAATTTCTAAGTATAATGAAGACTAAATTAAATAGTTTATCGTATGATACTTGGTTTAGCACATCAAAACTTGTTGAATTAAATGAAGAACACGCTGTAATCATTGTTCCAACTATCGCTCATAAAAAACATTTATCTGAATCTTACATTGATATAATAAGTGATATTTTCAACAGTATAACAGGAACTAACTTTAATTTTGAGTTCGTTCTTGAAAATGAATACAATAATAAAAAGATTACTGTAAAAAAAGAGGGAGAAGAAGAACTTGGTGTACCTTATAATAGTTCAGAAAAGGCAAATTTAAATCCTGATTATGTTTTTGAAAATTTTATAGTAGGTGAAAGTAATAGATTTGCACAAGCAACAGCGCTTGCTGTAGCTGAAAATCCTGGTAAAATGTATAATCCTTTGTTTATATATGGTAATAGTGGTCTTGGTAAGACACATTTAATGCAGGCAATTGGTAATTATATTGTAAAAAATACAAATAAAAGGGTATTATATGTTACTAGCGATCAATTTATTAATGATTTTTTAGGATTAAATAAGAAAGATAAAGACGGAACTAACTTTGATTATGTAGATTTATTTAAGGATAAATACAGGAATATTGATGTACTTATAATTGATGATATACAATTTTTAGGAAATGCTCCTAAAACACAAAATGAGTTTTTCCATACATTCAATACATTATATGATGATAAAAAGCAAATTATTATATCATCAGATAGTTCTCCAGATGATTTAAAACATTTAGAGGATAGGCTAAGAACAAGATTTAACTGGGGATTAAAAGTAAATATTTTTCCACCGGATAATGATTTAAGAAGAGAAATATTAAGAAAAAAGATGGCAAACATGGATTTTTCAAGGCATATAAGTGATGATGCAATTGATTATATAGCAAATATGTGTCCATCAGATGTAAGAAGTTTAGAAGGTGCTTTAACAAGAGTTTGTGCTTATTCTACAATATTTTTTCAAGAAGAAATAACACTTGATTTAACTATTGAAGCATTAAAAGGTACTATAACACCTATGACTAACTTTAAAAATGATATACAAAAAATACAAAGAGTTGTTGCAGAACACTATAATGTATCAGTCGAAGACCTAAAATCAAAGAAAAGAGTCGCAACCATTGCTTTTCCAAGGCAAATAGCAATTTATTTGTCAAGACAACTAACGGATGAATCATTTCCTAAAATTGGTATAGAATTTGGTGGAAGAGATCATTCAACAGTTATGCATTCATGTGATAAGATTGAAAAAGAAAGAAAAGAAAACAAACAACTAGATAATATTATTAATGAAATTATTTCAAAATTAGAATAATACACAGGAAAATATAAAAATGCACATGTTTTATCAACAGTTATACACAGGATAAAAATTCGTAAACCTTTATAAAATAAATAAATATAAAGTTTTCAACTTTTTCAACAGTAATAATAAAAATAACATATTTAAATAATAAATAATATGATATAATCAGTTTAGGAGGGTTAATATGAAATTTAGTATTAAAAAAGAAATATTATTAGAAAATTTAAATAACGTATCAAAAGCAGTATCTACTAAAAATGTAATACCTGTACTTGGAGGAATTAAATTTAATTTAACAAATGAAGGATTATTTTTAACAGCTACTAATAATGATATAGATATAGAATGTTTTATTGATAAGAAATATATAGATAATATAGTTTCCACAGGAACAATTATTATTCAAGGTAAATATTTACTTGAAATAATTAGAAAATTACCTGATGGTCTTATTAATATAGAAATAATAGATGGATTAAAGATATTAATTTATACACAAAATTCTAACTTTAACTTAAATGGTATTGATTCAAGTGAATTTCCAAATATAAGTTTAGATATATCAACAAATCCTATTATATTAAGTAAAAAAGTTATTAAAAATATAGTAAATCAAACATTATTTGCAACTTCTATGCAAGAATCAAGACCAATACTTACAGGTATCAACTTAAAAATAGAAGGAAATAAGATGGAATGCATCGCAACTGATTCTTATAGACTAGCTAAAAAAATAGTTGAATTAGATAGTGCTGTGGAAAACTTAATTAATATAGTTATACCTGGTAAAAATATTGGGGAACTTGCTAAAATATTGAATGATAATGACGAAAATGTAGAAATTCATATTTTCTCTAATAAAATTTTATTTAAGTTTGATAATATTTTATTCCAATCTAGACTTTTAAATGGTACATTCCCAGATACATCTAGATTAATTCCAGATACTTTTGAACTTGAAATTAAAACAGACTTAGATGAATTATATAGTGTAATCGATAGAGCAGCACTTTTAACAAGTGAAAAGGAAAAGAATGTAATAAAGTTCGAAACTAATGAGAACGAAGCTATAGTAAGCTCAAATACACCTGAAATAGGACGTGTTGAAGAAAGACTTGCTATAACTAAAAATAATGATAAAGAAATTAAAATTGCATTTTCTTCTAAGTTTATGATGGAAGCTTTAAAAACAATAAATAGTAAAGATATTAGAATATTATTAAATTCTGATATAAAACCAATAATTCTTAAAACTGATGAAGATGAAAACTTAATTCAATTATTATTACCAATAAAAACATACTAAAAAAGAAAGAAATTTCTTTTTTTTTGCTTATTTCGACAAGATTTTTAAAAAAAGTTGCTATTAATAGAAGAAATTATTTTCGAGAAAGGAAGGAAAATAATAAATTTAGGGGGATAATTATGAAAAATTATGAAATTAATAATAGAACACTAGCAATAGTACCAGTAGGTGAAAATCTTACAAATGTATTAGAAGAAGACAATGAATTTATGATAAATATGAATTCTATGAAAATAATTGAAAAAAGTTGTGAATTTTTTGGAAGTTCTTATATGGGAAGAAGGACAGGAACAAAGGTTTTAACAGGTATTAGTCATAAATCACCAATTATAATTGAGGAAAGTACAAATATGATTTATTTTCCAACTACGTCACCAAGATTAATTGGGTGTATTTGGATAGCATTAGATAAGATAAAAGAATACAGAGAAGTTAATGGAAAAATATTAGTTTTTTTCAAAAATGGAAGGAAGATTTTCATAAATATTTCGTATGGATCTTTTGATAATCAATACCTTCGTGCGACTAAACTTGAGTATATTTTAAGAAGCAGAAAAAAGTTAGAAAATTAGTCTGTTTTTTTCCTAAAAATCCTATAAAAAATACCTTTTTTGTGGTATAATTAATATGTATGTATAGGAGCATTAATTATGAGTCAAAATGAAGTAAAGGGCATAAAAATAGGTTTAAAATGTTTTTAAAGAAAATTTCTTTAGTAAATTTCAGAAATTATTCACAAATTAGTATAGATTTTGACAAAAAGATAAATATTTTTATTGGAAATAATGCTCAAGGTAAAACAAATATTCTAGAAAGTATATATGTTTTATCTATTACAAAATCCCATAGATGTAGTAAAGATTCATTTTTAATTAAACAAGGTGAATTATTTACTAAAATAACTGGTGAAATTGTACATGAAAATTCATTAAAAAAGTCTTATGAAGTTTTAATTAATTCAAAAGGTAAAAAAGTAAGTATTAATGATATTCCACTTAGAAAAATGAGTGAATATTTATCAAATATTAATACTATTATGTTTTGTCCGGATGATCTTGAAATATTAAAAGGTCCACCACAGGGTAGAAGATACTTTTTAAATGTTGAAATAGGTCAATTTTATAATAATTATTTGAAGTATATTAATGATTATAATAAAGTTTTAAAAAATAGAAATGAGTATCTAAAAACAAGTAATAAAATAGATAAAGTATATTTTGATGTACTTACTAATGAATTAATAAGATTAAATATTGAAATTCTTAATTTTAGAAAGAACTATATCGATAAGATAAATTATCATATTAAGAAGATTTATAAAGATTTAACTAAAAAAGAAGATATTTTGGTTAAATATGAATCTTTTGTTGATATGAATAGTAAAGATTTATATGGTTTAATAAAAGAAAAATATGATAAAGTATATTATCAAGAATTACAACAAAAGACTACTTTAATTGGAGTACATAGGGATGATTTTTCTATATATTTAGATAATGTTAAAATTAATAATTTTGGCTCACAAGGTCAACATAGAATAGCAATTCTTTGTTTTAAATTATCAGAAATAGAAATGATGAGGGAAAACAAGTATGTTAAACCAATATTACTTCTTGATGATATTTTTAGTGAATTAGATAAAGAAAAGAAAGAAAATATTATTAAATATATAGATAATGATTTACAAGTTTTTATAACATCTACGGATATAAATAATATAGATACAAAATTGATAGAAAAAGCAGACGTTTTTTATGTAGAAAATGCAAAAGTATATGAACGAGGTGAAAAAGATGGCAGAGAATAATTATGATGCTTCAGCGATACAAGTACTTGAAGGACTAGAAGCAGTAAGAAAAAGACCAGGTATGTATATTGGAACAACAGATGTTAAAGGATTACATCATTTAGTTTGGGAAATAGTAGATAACTCAATAGATGAGGCTTTAGCAGGCTATTGTAATCATATTGAAATAACAATAAATAAAGATAATTCAGTAACAGTTGTTGATAATGGTAGAGGTATACCAGTTGGTATTCATCCAAAAACAGGAATATCCACAGTAGAAACTGTTTATACAGTACTTCATGCAGGTGGAAAATTTGGTGGAGGAGGATACAAGGTATCTGGTGGACTTCATGGTGTTGGAGCATCTGTTGTAAACGCTTTATCAAGCTGGGTTATAGTAACAGTTTATAAAGAAGGAAAAGTATATGAGGTAAAGTTTGCTAATGGTGGAAAAACAGTACAACCATTAACTGTAATTGGTGCTTGTGAAGAAGATAAATCAGGAACAACAGTTACATTTAAGCCAGATGCAGATATATTTGATACTGATATATATGATTATGAAACTTTAAAAGTTAGAACAAGAGAACTTGCATTCTTAAATAAAGGTTTAAGATTAACATTAACTGATAAAAGATCAGGAGAAGAAAAACAAGAAACTTTCCATTATGAAGGTGGTATAAGTGAATATGTTAAGTTCTTAAATAAGAATAAGACACCAATTCATGAAGAAATAATTCATTTACAAGGTGAAGAAGCAGGAATTATGTTTGAAGTTGCTATGCAATATAATTCAGGATATACAGACAATATTTATTCATTTGTAAATAATATAAATACACATGATGGTGGTACACATGAAGAAGGTGTTAGAAGAGCCTTAACTAGAATTATTAATAATTATGCTAGAAAAAATAACTTCTTAAAGGATAAAGATGCAGCTTTAACAGGTGATGATGTTAAAGAAGGATTAACAATGATAATATCTTGTAAACATCCAAATCCACAATTTGAAGGACAAACAAAAGGTAGACTTGGTAATTCAGAAGTTAGAAAAATAGCAGATAATGTTTTTGCAGAAGGTTTTGAGAGATTCTTAATGGAAAATCCAGAAGAAGCAAAGATAATTGTTGATAAAACAATGACTGCTGCAAGAGCTAGAGTAGCTGCTAAAAAAGCAAGGGAATTAACTCGTAGAAAAAGTGATTTAGATGTAGTTAATTTCGGTGGAAAACTTGTTGATTGTAAAGAAAAAGATCCATCTGTTTGTGAAATCTTCCTAGTAGAGGGGGATTCTGCTGGAGGATCTGCCATTAAAGGTAGAAATTCAATGACACAGGCAATACTTCCACTTAGAGGTAAAATATTAAATGTTGAAAAAGCAAGATTAGATAGAGCGTTATCAAATGAAGAAATTAGAACAATAATAACTGCATTTGGTACTGGTATTGGTGAAGAATTTGATTTAAGTAAATTAAGATACCATAAAATAATAATAATGACTGATGCCGATGTTGATGGGTCACATATTAGAGTATTATTATTAACATTATTCTATCGTTTCTTTAGACCAATTGTAGAGGCAGGACATGTATATGCTGCTCAACCTCCACTATATTCAATTAAACATGGTAAAGTAACTAAATATGTATTAAATGATGATGAGAAAGATGCATATTTAGCAACATTAAATCCAAATGTTAAACCTTTAATTCAACGTATGAAAGGTTTAGGAGAAATGGATGCAGAAGAATTAAATGAAACAACAATGGATATAAATCATAGAGTTCTTAGAAAAATAACAGTTGACGATACAATAGAAGCAGATGCAGCATTCTCTAAATTAATGGGTGAAGAAGTAGAACCTAGAAGACAATTTATTGAAAAGAATGCACCATATGCACAGAATTTGGATATATAGGAGGTAAATCATGGATCATAGTAGAGATAGATTAGAAAAAAATGATATTGTTAAAGAAATTGAATCATCATTTATTGATTACTCAATGAGTGTTATTGTATCACGTGCATTACCTGACCTTAGAGATGGTTTAAAGCCAGTTCACAGAAGAATTTTATGGTCAATGTATGAATCAGGTTATACACCAGATAAACCTCATAAAAAATCGGCACGTATTGTCGGTGATGTTATGGGTAAATATCATCCACATGGAGATTCAAGTATATATGAAGCAATGGTTCGTATGGCACAAGATTTTAGTTATAGAAATATGCTTGTTGATGGACATGGTAACTTTGGTAATATAGAAGGTTATGGTGCAGCAGCAATGCGTTATACTGAATCAAGACTTTCAAAGATTTCACTAGAATTATTAAGAGATATTAATAAAGATACAGTTGATTTTATACCAAACTTTGATGAAACAGAAAAAGAACCTAAAATATTACCTTCAAGATTTCCAAATATTCTTGTAAATGGTACTATGGGTATTGCTGTTGGTATGGCAACAAATATTCCACCACATAACTTAGGTGAAGTAATTGATGGATGTATTGCTTATATAGATAATCCTGAAATTGATACACTTGGATTAATGGAACATATTAAAGGGCCAGATTTTCCAACAGGTGGTATTATTTTAGGAAATAGTGGTATTAAAAAGGCTTATGAAACTGGTAGAGGAACCATTACTATAAGAAGTAGGGCAAGAATTGAAGAAGAAAATGGTAAACATTATATAATTATTGATGAAGTTCCTTATGGTGTTAATACAATGGAACTTAAAAATAAGGTTGCAGAACTTGTCCACAATAAAACTATAGAAGGTATAGCAGATTATCATACAGATTTAAAAAATGGTGTAAAAATAACCATTACACTTAAAAAAGATGCAAATGCACAAGTTGTGTTAAACAATTTATATAAACATACACAATTTCAAACTAATTTCGGAATAATATTCTTAATGCTAGATAAAGGTGTTCCAAAAACTCTAGGATTAAAAGATATTATTTCAAAATATATTGAATATCAAAAAGAAGTAATTATAAGAAGAACAAAATTTGACTTAGATAAAGCAGAAAAAAGAGTTCATATATTAGAAGGTTTAAAAATTGCACTCGATCATATTGATGAAGTAATTAAATTAATTAGAGGCTCTAAATCAGATGAAGAAGCAAAAGCTGGTTTAATGAGCAAATTTGGTTTAAGTGAAATTCAATCAGATGCAATTCTAGAAATGAAGTTAAGAAGATTAACAGGATTAGAAAGAGATAAAATTGAGAACGAATTAAATGATTTATTAGAAAAAATTAAAGATTTTAAAGCAATTTTAGCGTCAGACGAACGAATTTTCGGTATAATTAAATCAGAATTATTAGAAATTAAAGATAAATATGCTGACGAAAGAAGAACAAGTATTGATATGACAGCTATTGATTATATAGAAGATGAATCATTAATACCTGTAGAAGATATAATTGTTACATTAACGAACAAAGGTTATATAAAAAGACTTACTACAGACACTTATAAAGTACAAAATAAAGGTGGTGTAGGAGTTAAAGGTATGTCTACTAATGAAGAAGATTTCGTAGAAAAAATGGTAACAGTTAAGACTCATGATTATATATTATTCTTCTCAAATAAAGGAAAAGTATATAAAATAAAGGGCTATGAGATACCAGAATTTAGTAGACAAGCAAAAGGATTACCAATAATTAACTTATTACCAATTGAAAAAGATGAAAAAATTAATTCAATATTAAGTATTTCAAAAGATGATAATAGTGATTATATTACATTTGTTACTAGAAAAGGATTAGTAAAGAGAACAAAAATCGAAGAATTTGATTCAATTAGAAAAAGCGGTAAAATCGCAATTACATTAAAAGAAGATGATGAACTATTGTTCGTTACAAAAACTGATGGTAACAATGAAATAGTAATTGGTTCATCAAATGGAAGATTAGTTAGATTTAATGAAAATGAAATAAGAGTTATGGGTAGAACTGCAAGTGGTGTTAAAGGTATTGAAATACCAGAAGATGCTATTTGTGTAAGTGCTGAAAAGGTAGATCCAACAAGCGATATATTAATTATTACAGAAAATGGTTATGGAAAACGAACAAATATTGAAGAATATCGTTTAACTCATAGAGGTAGTAAAGGTGTTAAAGCATTAAATGTTACAGAAAAGAATGGTAATTTAGCTGCTGTTAAGAACGTAAATGATGATGAAGAGTTAATGATTATTACAAATAGCGGAATTATTATTAAAATACCTATGAATCAAGTATCTAAAATGAGTAGGGTAACACAAGGTGTTAGATTAATTAACTTAAAAGAAAATCAAAAAGTTACAACAATTGCTACTACAAAAGATGAAAATGAGGAAGAAAATACTGAAGAAACTGTTGAATAACGGTTTCTTTTTATATTTTAGCGTACAAAAAACGAACAAAATATTTCCCAGGAAATATTTTCGAACAAATTACAAACATATTTAACTAGTATAACAGACTTGACAAATATAGAAAAATATTATATATTTTAATTGCACAACGGAAATATTGGAACCAGGTCAGGATAGAAATATAGCAGCCTTAACATTCCCTTTTCGTGTGTGCATTTTTTTATACATTAATTTATGTAAGAAAATACAACACGAATATATGTATGCTTATTATGGAGAAGTTATGGAAATAAATAAAATTGAACAAGAATTATTAAAACTTATTACTAAAGCAAAAGATAAAAATGAAGTTCCTATTGCAGCATTAATAGTAAAAAATGATAAAATAATATCGAAATCTTATAATAAAGTTAATAAATCTAACAATATATTAGATCACGCTGAAATACTGGTTATAAAAAAGGCATCTAAAAAGCTTCATAATTGGAGATTAGATGATTGTGATTTATATGTTACATTAGAACCATGTTCAATGTGTAAAGAGGTTATAAGAAAATCAAGAATAAAAAATACTTATTATTTTATAAATCAGAATGAACATTTAACAGAAAAAGAACCTAATTTTATTAAAATAGAAGATAAAATAAATTTTTCTAATAAATTAACTCAATTTTTTAAAGATAAAAGATAATGTTTCACGTGAAACATTATCTTTTTATATTAATTTATATAATAAAATTTAAAATCACGTTTTATAATATTTAATTAACCTATATTTATCAAAGCAGAATATATATTATAGAATGTTTCACGTGAAACATTCTAAAAAAATAATTTAAAACATTAAAGATGATTCTAAATTAATAATCAAATTATGTATAACGATTTATTAAATCATATTTTATGATGTTCACAGATTAAATTTAATTAATATAGATAATGTTTCACGTGAAACATTGTATTATTATAAAACAAAATAATTTAAAATGATAATTGAATTATTAATAATAAAAAACATATTAATAATTTTAATAAAGTGTTATTAATAATAACATTATTTGATTTAAAATAATAAAAATTATTGGTATATTGATTCTTTTAATTAATAAATAATGTTTCACGTGAAACATTATTATATTTGTATACATATTTTAAATAAAAAAATTATATTATGATTATCTAAATATAAAATAAATTAGTTAAGTTTATTTAAAAAAGGTAATTAAAAACAATATTTATATATCAACAAATTAATACAACATATTTCTTAATAA
>OLPG01000227.1_pt1 | contig 60273 bp, 40 predicted proteins | sample 1672311 | NCBI WGS metagenome assembly OLPG01 (sample SAMEA3136670, study PRJEB25190) | human gut metagenome | biome: human gut; feature: human-associated habitat; material: faeces | place: Austria | collected 2013 | reverse complement strand
CGATGGCCGCGCAGCTTCTTGTAGTTCTTGCGCTTCTTGAACTTGAAGACGAGGACCTTGTCGCCCTTGAACTGATCAACGATGGTAGCAACAACCTTGGTCTTGCCAGCCTCAGCCGGATCGGCAACAACCTTGGTGCCGTCGACAACAGCGATAGCCTGCAGCTCAACCTTGTCGCCAATTTCGCCCTGAAGCTTTTCGGTGACGAGGATGTCGCCAGCAGCAACCTTGTACTGCTTGCCACCAGTCTTAACGATAGCGTACATGTATGTTTCTCCTTGGTTTTGCGAGGCTCACACGAACCTCTACGTTTACTTCGCTTGCCGTTTGTACAGCGCACGTGAGCGGTGGGAAACGGTTACCGCCAAGTCGCGCCAATACAGCAAACTCCGCTATTATACGCCGCGAAAATCGTTTGACAAGAGGGGTTTTGTGGACTCGTCACAAGTTTTCCTCTTCTCTCCGGCGGAAGCCGAGTGAAGCCCCATTTGGGACCACGGCTCGCTACCGCTTCGCCCTGCGGGCTTCGCTATGCGCTCGCCTGGCTGCGCTTAACATTAAACGAAAACCATGCTTGAGCGCAGACGGTCCCAAATGGGGCTTCACTCGACTTTCGCAGGCGAGGGCGGCTGCGGGGCTGATAGAGGACGTCGGTGTTCAAATTTGCCCTTCATTTCAAAGCTAAACACCGCCAAGCAGGCGCATAGCGAGCGCAGCGAGCGATAGCCTGCTGTGCCCTCTATCGGGCCCGCGGCCGCCCTCGCCCGCCCCTCGTGCCGCTTCAGCCAAACAACCGTTAGTGCGCTTCGGCCCAGTTCTCGCCGCTGCTCACTTCGGCAATCAGCGGAACCTTGAGCTCCACAACCGAATCCATGACGCTTGCGACCATGTCGGAAAGGCGCTGCACCTCTCCCGCCGGCACGCTGAAGTCGAGTTCGTCGTGCACCTGCAGCATAAGTTTCGCCTCAAAGCCGTCAGCGACCAAGCGGCGCTCAACCTCGTTCATGGCGAGCTTGATGATATCGGCCGCACTGCCCTGCATGGGATGGTTCATCGCCGTGCGCTCGCCGAAGCTGCGCTGCATTTTGTTGTTCGCCTTCAGCTCGGGAATATGGCGCTTGCGGCCGAACATCGTGGTCGCGAACCCGCATTCCTTCGCCTCTTCAACCGTCTCGTCGAGGTAGGCGCGCACGCGCGGATAGGCCTCAAAATAACGATCAATCATATCTTGAGCCTCTTTGAAACCGATTCCCAGGCTTTGGGCCAGGCCGAACGCCTGCTGGCCATAGACGATGCCGAAGTTCACGGCCTTCGCGCGACTGCGCAGCTGCGGGGTGACCTCTTCCACGGGAATGCCGAACACGCGCGCGGCGGTGTTGGCATGGAAGTCGGCGCCCGAGCAGAACGCATCTATCAGGTGCTCGTCGCCCGACAGATGTGCAAGCAGGCGAAGCTCGATTTGCGAGTAGTCGGCCGAAACGAACACGTCGCCCTCGCGCAGAGGCACGAAGCAAGCGCGCACACGGCGGCCGAAATCGGTGCGCACGGGAATGTTCTGCAGGTTCGGGTCGCTCGACGACAAACGGCCCGTAGTGGTGACCGTTTGGTTGAAGCTCGTGTGCACCAAGCCATCGATGCGACGCATGCGCGGCAGAGCGTCGAGGTAGGTGGACTTCATTTTCGCGAGCTCGCGATAGCGCAACACCTTGGCCGCGATGGGGTGCACGTCCACGAGCTTGCCGAGCGTTTTTGCGTCGGTGGAATAGCCGCGCGAGTTCTTCTTGCCCGCCGGCAGCTCGAGCACTTCGAATAGGATATGGCCGAGCTGCTTGGGCGAATCGACGTTGAATTCCTCACCCGCAAGCTCATGAATCTCGGCGCGCAGCCCCTCGAGCTCGGTCGTGGTTTCCTGCGCCATACAGGCGAGCTTGTCGACATCGATGCGCGCGCCCACGCGTTCCATTTGCGCGAGCGTCGAGACGAGCGGTAAATCGATGCGCTCGTACACTTCGAGCGAGCCGTCGCGCTCGAGCGCCTCGCGCAGCGCATCGGTCAAACGGTGCGCGACGAGGGCATGTGTCGCAGCCTGCGCTCGCTCGTCTTCGCACTCGGGCAAAGCCGCACCCAAATACGCGTCGCACAACGAGCTGTATTCGTATTTCGTGACATTGGAATTCAGCAGGTATGCGGCCAAACCAATGTCGAAGAAGCGCGCCGCATGCATCTCGGATGCATCGATGAGCGCTGCTTCCACGGAATCGACTGGATAGATTTCCTGCAGCGCGCGCTTGCAATCGAGCGCGCAGAAATGGCCCGAACGCACGATTTCCACAAACGTCTCGTGGGCATCTTCGCCCTCGAACATGAGCACCGAATCGGGCAGGCCGACGAACAGGCGGTGTGGCTCGGCGAACAGGCTTTCCTGCGCCTCAACGAGGAATTCCACGCCCAGGCACACGTCATGCTCCATGGCGGTTTTCAACGCGTCGTGCGCGTAGTCGCCCACAACGGGGGCCAAGCTGGGCAGCTCGAGCGCGGCGGGCGCGGCAAGCGATTCGTCGGCGCCGGCAAGGGCGAGCACCTTGGCCAAATGGGCATTGAAGCGCACCTCGCCAAAAGCCTCGGCGACCTTCGCGCTGTCGAAATCGGGGAATTTCACGCCCTCCAAATCGAGGTCGAACTCCACATCGCGCACGATGGTCGCCACGCGGCGGCTCGTGTACGCGTTTTCCTTATGTTCGGTAAGGTTTTGCAGCTGCTTGCCCTTGAGCTTGTCAAGGTTGTCGTAGATGCCGTCGATGCTGCCGTAGTTCTGCAGAAGCTTCGCGGCGGTCTTGTTGCCAATGCCGGGCACGCCGGGAATGTTGTCTGACGAATCGCCCTTCAGGCCCAAGAAGTCGGGGAACTGCGAGGGCGTCACGCCATAGCGTTCCTCGACCTCGGCGGGACCGTAAATCGCGACATCGGTGATGCCTTTTTTCGTGGTAACCACATGCGTGCGATCGGTCACGAGCTGGTAGACGTCTTTATCGCCGCTCACGAGCAGGGTTTCGTATCCCAACTCTTCGTCGCGGGCCGACACCGTGCCCAGCACGTCGTCGCCTTCCCAGCCCTTCACGCGAATAACGGGCACGTTCATCGATTCGAGCAAATGCTCGATAACGGGGAATTGCGCCTTGAGCTCAGCATCCATCGGCGGGCGCTGGGCTTTGTACTGCTCGAGCGCCTCCATGCGAAATGCCGGTCGACCGGCATCGAACGCGCATACCACAGCATCGGGGCGAGCCATTTCATAGAATTTCAGGAACATGGACAGAAAGCCGAACGCGGCATTCGTGGGTGTGCCATCGGGCGCGTTCATCGTGGCCGGCACCGCGTGGTATGCGCGATGCATGAGCGAATTGCCGTCGATTACGGCGATTTTCTTTGGCATAATACGTCCTTCGACCGGTTTCGGCTGCTTGTGCCGCGCACGTTGGCGGCATGAGGTTGTACTTCATAAAGTATAGCCCGTGCGGCCCCTCGAAATCGAGAAGCACCCACAACGCGCAGAAACGCGCCCAATGCCCAAGCGAAGGCATGCGCACTCGTCGCTTCCTTCAAGCCCCGACTTGGAAGAAACGGAGCCACCTATGCTCGCCTTACATATATCACTGCCCATCGCATGCTTTTTTCTCGCGTGCGCAGCCCTGCTCGCGTTCGCCCTGGCGTTTCGCTCACAGCTGCGTGAGCGGTTCGCAAGCGTGCTCGACTGCGCGCGCCCCATCGTGACCATCGCATGCGTGCCCATAGGATTTTGGCTGATGGAGGCGCCGTACAACACCATATTGAACCAGATGAGAACCCAATGGATGGTTTTAAGCCTCGTGGTTTTGGCGCTCATATACGCCGTGGTGTACTTCCTTGGACAGCGCACGAAGGGCGCCATGGTCGCGTTTCTTGCGGCATGCTTCGTAAGCGGTGTGGCCAACCATTTCGTCGCGCAGTTCAAAGGCCAGCCCGTTCTGCCTTCCGACGTGCTCGCCATTCACACCGCGGCGTCGGTCGGCGGCGGCTACGAATATGCCATCGACAACACGCTTGCATTCTGCATCGCCGTGATGCTCGTCGCATTCGCGGCAATTGCCGTTGTGCCGAGCGCCTTGCACACGAGGAAAGCCGCCATCGCGAACACCGCCCTTGGTGCCTCAGCCCTTGCTGTGTGCTGCGTCGGTTTCTCGACGGTCAACATCGAAAACGACTTGAACGTCAACGTCGACGTGTGGAGCAGCCTCGATTCCTACCAGGCGCAAGGGTCGCTTTTGTGCTTCGCGCAGCGTGCCCAAAAGATCTCGCCGCACGAACCCGAAGGCTATTCCGAAACGCGCGCTGCTGAGCTTCTCAGCCAAAAGGCCATGACGGAAACCGTCGACGAGCTCATCGATGACCCGCATGTGGTAAGCGCCGCCGAAGCCACCGACCCCGACGTGCGCCCCACCATCATCGCCATCATGAACGAAACGTATTCCGACATTTCGACATATCCACAGCTGGCGGAAAGTTACGGCGGCCCCATTCCCTTCTCGACGTATGAGGGAACCATTGCCACGGGCGATGTCTATGTGTCGGCGATGGGCGGCGGCACGTGCAACAGCGAGTTCGAGTTCCTCACGGGATCGAGCATGGGCCTTTTGGGGCCGGGCGTGTACCCCTATATGCTCTATAACCTCGAAGGCGTTGACAACATGGCGTCGTATTTGAAATCGATCGGCTATGCCACGAGCGCCATTCACCCCGCCGACGCGCAGAACTGGCGCCGCGATCGCGTGTACGAGCAGCTCGGATTCGACGAATTCTTCGACATCACAAGCTTCGATGGCGCCGAATATTTCCGCGACATGGTGTCGGATGGTGCGACCTACAACAAAATCCTGCAAATCATGGATGAAGGCGAAGGGCCGCAGTTCATCTTCGACGTGACCATCGCCAACCACGGCGGCTATGACACGGGAACGATTGCGGAAGAAGACATGATGCGCATCGGCATGGGCGGCGAGGAATCGGCCGAGGTCAATGAATACGTGACGGCAATCGCGCGCGCCGATGCCGATTTGGCGGCATTCCTGGCGAAGCTTGCCCAGCGCGAAGAGCCCATTGTGGTCGTGCTGTTCGGCGACCACCAGCCAGGATTCGTCGAGCAACTCGCACCTACGGGCGATTCCGACGAAGAGCCCACCGTCGACGATGCGCAGCAGCGCTACGTGACCCCTTACATGCTGTGGACGAACGACGAGCAACTTTCGCGCCATGTGCGGCACGACGGCGACACGAGCCTGAACTATTTGGCAGCCACTACCCTGAAAGCGGCCGGTTTGCCGCTCAACGAGTACTTCGCATTCCTTTATGCCACGAAGCAATCGCTGCCGGCGATTAATCTAAACGGCTATATGGACGCGGAAGGTGTATGGCACTGGAACGACGATGCCGACAGCTCTTCCGCCGAAGCGGTTGCCGATTTGGCAATCGTGCAGCACCAGAATTTGTTTGGAAAGCAGTAAGCGCCCCGCACTATTTTACGCAAGGCGCTTGACATAAAAGCTAATTGCCATTTCTGCATTTTGGGCAATATGGTCGTGACAGCAAATGATCAGCTCGCAATGCCCACGAGTGTCCACGATTTCGACATTGTGCATGCACGACGTTTCTTCCGCCGGTGTAACCGGAAATGTCCACTTCAATTGTGCCGCCACTGCGCAGAGAGACTTTCTCCGCATATCGTTGTGCTCTTCTCTCGAGCGCCTGTTCGGACGTTAGTACCTCTCGTCTTAGCTTCTGAGCGTCTTCTGAGCATCTTGTCCTACGTTCGGTGTGACGCTCGGGATGACATATCGCGCATACGCACTTACCAGCCCGGATGCGCGGATACGTCTCTTCCCATTCATGACCGCATGTTTTACAACGTATTCCAACTGGGCTTGTTGATTTCACGTACGATACAACTTCGATGTTCTCGCTGCTTAATATTGCGGTTAAAGATTCCATCGCTTTGTCTCGACGTTTATTCGGCCTATCTCCGGGATATGTATTCACTTTCTTAATCGTCAGAACTGCGCTAGGCACTTTACCGTCGAAGCCCCATTCCATGCCAAGCAAATATGCCGGCCGGCCCTTCGCCTCATAATGCAATTGTTCAGCATACTTTTCGGGATTGCATTGCGATGTTTTAATTTCGAGGACAGCATCCTCGGTTGACAAATCACAAAGCGAAAGGATGCCAAGCTCGTTATCGACGACGAGCTCTTGAGATGTAATTGAGGCACAGTGAAAAATCTCACTATTGATGAATTCGATAAGAGGGGTAAGCTGTTCGCGCATTTGTTCAATTGTTGAATTAATTTCTTTCTCGCAACCCTCGTCCTCCACACGTGCTGCGGTTACCGTTCCGTCATCATTAAAAGACATCGGCGTATAACTGGTATAGCTTGGCATATACCCAATGAACTCATTTTTCGAAGAGTTCGCAGTAAGAAATTCTCTGTTATCCGCTTCATTCGCATCAAGCGCAACATCAATCAGGTGCTCGATAGTCATACCTGAGAAATTTGTAGGGAATCGTAAGATATGTTCACCAGAGATTTTGAGACGGAATACCTCTTCGGCATCGCATCTTATATAAGGCCGCTCGATGATACGTGAGAGATTTTTATATGTCGTAAGATAGCTTATAGGTAATATATATCCAGGGTTGAGCACCGCTAACCGCCACATCCCAGAATATTGACCATTCGGAACGATTCTGGCAAGCAGATAGCGACCGTCAATTTTCTTGAACAGTTCCCATTCGAGCTTGCAGTCACGAATGCCGCTATGGATGTCGGAAATCCCATCAATGCCGAAAAAAATGCACAAGTTATCCTTACTGAGGCTTCCATCGGAAAATCCCGGCGAACAAATAAGCTGTTTGAAATTGAAAAACCTCAGGCATTCAAATCCCTTGAGATTATGGCGATCGAAATAGTCTCGAATAAAACGGAAGTCAAGACTGCCATAGTGAAGTATGATTCTTTGATCGAGTTCGAATTCGCCAACTAGTTTATCTACTTCTTCTTGCGTTAGATGCTGTTTGTTTTTGAGGTCACGTTTTCTAATTCCGTTTATTTCAGTTGTGAAGACATCTGGATTAAGATCGAGCGGAAGAAAACGATCATATTCACTACAGTCATCGGGCTTGAATAGGGAAATTGAAAGCAGGTCGTCTTCCTTGCTCTTAAGCCCATTTGTCTCCACGTCGAGAACGACATAATCGTGCGGTGATGTGCTGATATTTGGTAAAGCCATGATATCTTCCTGTGCCTACTCGCTGGCGATACCAAACTCGACGGGCTTGAGTTTCCCGTTTTCAGCCCGATATAATCCAGGAAAGTCGAGCCGACCTTTTACACATTGCATACCTACGACATACGATTCAGAAAGGGGATTTTCGGCAATGAACCCCATAGGGGCAGCATGTTCGAGATTGTAAACAAACGATACGATTTGCGGAATCTCGTCAACCGGACATTCAATTTCTGCCGTTGCCTCGGACAACGTGTCGTGAATCGAAAGCGTCCACCCATCATGCGGATGCTCATTGATAAACTTTGCCACCAACGAAAAGCCAGCATCCAGCCCGGCAAGATCATTTCCGCGCCAGATGACGCCGCCCCATTGCTTTGACGCTTCGTATACAGAAAGCATAAAAATCCTCCGGTCCAAACTAGAGTTGCACACGGTGTGTGTTCGCAACCATACTCTTCAAATCGCGCATTGACATAAGTTCACTGCGCTCAGCTCATTTAACTGTTTTTAGATATTGGTTTGATCTGTTTGCGTGTGATCTGCTTTTACTTTGCTTGGTTTCGTTTTGGAGAATTTGTCTATTGTATGTATTTGGTTCACGATTTTAACAATATCATAAAAATCATAGTCGTAAACAAGATTAGAGGTATTGCTAATTCTTTAATCCTAATCGTCTACGCAGGACGAGCTGATTTCTCTGTTCTCCTAATGCACTAATTCTTCTGCAATAGTGGGCATCCATTCTCCGCATCAAGCGCCTCCTCCAAAATGGGCAAGAATCGATGGCACTATAGCGCAACTCAGCAATCATCCATCTTCTATTCGCACGCGCCTTCCCCTACCGCTGCGTCAATGACGCGGTACTCTGCGCTCAGCTCACGAGCAAGCTCTTCCTTGCTCGGAAGGTAGGGCAAATATTTGGCGGCAAATACTTGGTCATTGTCCTCGGGCAGCGTGTACTCCACGATGGAATCGCTCTTGTCGGCGCACAGCACGATACCGATGGGCGGGTTATCGCCCTCGTTCATAAGCTCGCGCGTGTAATAGTTCACATACATCTGCATCTGGCCCAGGTCCTGATGCGTGAGGTCGTCGGTCTTGAGGTCGATGAGTACGAAGCAACGCATGAGATAATTGTAGAACACGAGGTCGATATAGAAGTGACGGCCATCGAATGTAATGCGCTTCTGACGCGCTTCGAACGTAAAACCACGCCCCAACTCGAGCAGAAACCTCTGCAAATGCGTGATGAGCGCCTGCTCGAGGTCGCTTTCGCGGAATGCGGCGTTGTCGGGAAAACCAAGAAACTCGAGCACATACGGATCACGGATGATATCCTCGGGGCGATGCGCCGGAACGCTTTTCCGGATTTCAGCAGAGATGGTCGCCTTGTCTTTACTGGCGAGCAGACGCTCATGAAACATTGTATTTATCTGACGCTCAAGCTGACGCGTGCTCCAGCGCGAATCAGCGCATTCGTTCATGTACCACATACGATCATCGGCATCGGCAACACGCATAAGCCTGCGATAGTGCGTCCAACTCAATTCGGGACGCAGTGAGTCCCGAATTGGAAATGCAAGGTAGAACTGACGCATTTTGCGAAGCTCGCGAGCCTCAAAACCCTTGCCGAAATCCGCAGTGAGCTTAACAGCAAGCTCGTCAAGCAGCGCATCACCGTACTTTGCTCGCCCTTCCCCACCCTGCTCTTCAACGATGTTTCGACCAATTTCCCAATATGCTTCAACCATGGCAAAGTTGACCGCCGCATATGCTTTGTTGCGGGCGTCACTTAGGATTGATGAAATCTGTTCATAGAACGCCTTCGAAACGACTGCAGCATCACCAAGCTTCGAAATCTCCTTCATAACAATCTCTCCTCACCTTTAAGACTGGCTATGACAGCATCGATAAGCTTGCTCATCGCAGTGATTCTTTTGCTCTGAGCTGCACGCTCATTCGAACACATGTTTGTAGTCATTGCATTGTACCAAAAACGCAGAAGCGCCGCTCCCTGGAGCGGCGCTTCTGATTTTAGCGATATGTATCCTGCGACTATTTCTTCAGGTCGTCGAGGCTTGCGGCCTTGCCACCGTAAAGGGCCATGGCCTCAAAGTGGATCTTGGCGACGCCAACGAGGTCGGTGCCGTTTTCCTCGTTGTAGTTATCGAGGTAGGGCTGGTGCTGGAAGTAGTTCGCGTCGAGGCTGCCGTCAGACAGGGCGACGTTGGGCTGCACGTAGTCGGTGAACTCAACGACCTCGAGCGTCCAACCCTTAGCAGCGAGCAGGTCTTTCGCGGCATTCAGAATCTCGGCGTGAGGCGTGGGCGAAGCGCCAACCTTGATGGTGGTGTCGTCGCCGGTGGCCTGCGGAATGTCGTCAACGACGGTGAACACGGGCACGACGGTGCCAGAATAGGTGCTCGTGATGAAGTCGGAAACCTTCTGGCTCTGCAGCGCAGCGAGCAAAGCTTCGGTCTTGGCAGACTTCTCGTCGCCGGAGCGAACGGCAACGACGTTGCCATATTCCTTAGCGGCCTGGGAGTCGGCGCCCTCAGCAGCGAACGCGGTCGACGGGTCAAGGCCCGCGCCCAGAGCGTAGTTGCCATTGATTACCGCAGCGTCAACATCGGAAAGCGTGCGGGGAACGCTCGCGGCTTCCGTTTCGACGAACTGGATGTTATAGGGGTTTTCTTTGATGTCGTTGGTAGTAGCCGTGAGGCCCGCGCCGTCGTTGAGCGTGAGCAAGCCCTCGTCCTGCAGCAGCAGAAGCGCGCGAGCCTCGTTGGTAGCATCGGACGGAACGGCAATTTGATGCTGCGAGGACGAAGACCCGCAGCCGGCGAGTGCCACGGCGAGCACGCCCGTGGCGGCGGCGCATGCAGCGATGCGCACAACGTTTTTCAGGTTCATAGCGAAACCCTTTCCTTTCAGCGAGCCAAACGGCTCGCACCTTCGAAGCGCCTGGGCGCTTCCCTTCCCTATTCAAATTCCCTAAAGGAAATGAACGCAATATGGGTGCACGAACCCAAGGCCAGCATGTGACCTGGGGAAGCTATGCGAAAAAAATGATTAGCGAACGCGGTGGTCGATCTTGCGGGCGATGGCCGAGCAAATGCTCTGCGCGATTTGCACGATGATTACGCACAGCACGATGGCCACGACCATGACGTCGTCTTGATAGCGCTGGTAGCCATAGCGAATGGCGATGTCGCCAATGCCGCCCGCGCCCACCGTGCCGGCCATGGCCACGAAGCCGAACAGCGTGATGAACGTGATGGACAGGCCGCGCACCAAAGACGGCATGCTTTCGGGCAGAAGCACCTTGCTGATGATTTGCCAGGTGCTCGCGCCAAAGCTTTGCGCAGCTTCGACGAGGCCGCCGTCGATTTCGGCGAGGCTTTGCTCGACCATGCGCGCAACGAAGGGCGCAGCCGACACGGTGAGCGGCACGATAGCCGCGCCCACGCCAAGCGAAGTGCCTACGATGGCGCGCGTGAACGGAATCATGAACACGATAAGGATGATGAACGGAATGGAACGCATGATGTTCACTATCCAACCAAGCACGCTGTTGAAGATGCGGTGCGGATGCAGGCCGCCCGGCTCGGTCAAAACGAGCAGAACGCCCACAGGGATGCCAATGACGTACGCGAACAACGTCGAGAGCACGGTCATGACGATGGCGTCCCACGTGCCCTGAGCCATAAGGACGCCATACTGAGCGATGAATGCGTTGATCGCCTCCATTAGTTGGCCCCTTTCGCGCACGTGAAGCCCTGGTCGGCCTCAATGAGCAGGCGCGTTGCGGCGCTCTGCGGATTGCCGAACACATCGGCGGTTTTGCCTTGCTCGGCAATGCTGCTGGCCTCAATGACGGCTACCTTGTTGCAAATTTGCTCGGCAACCGAAAGGGAGTGCGTGATAACGACCATGGTGACGCCAAGCTCTTTGTTGATATCGCGCAGAAGGCCTAGAATCGAGTGCGTCGTAAGCGTGTCGAGCGCACTCGTGGCTTCGTCGCACAGCATGATCTTCGGGTTCGAAGCAAGAGCGCGCGCAATGGCGACGCGCTGCTGCTGGCCACCCGAAAGCTGGCTGGGGTAATTGTTCGCCTTACCGGAAAGCCCCACGAGTTCGAGCAGTTCGAGCGCGCGAGCTTCGGCCTGTTTCTTCGGCGCGCCATGCAGCTCGAGCGGGAACGTAACGTTGCGCAGCACCGTGCGCTGGGCGAACAGGCTGAAATTCTGGAAAATCATGCCAATGGACTGGCGCAAATCGATGAGCTGCTTGCCAGAATAGTCGGTCACATCGGCGCCATCGATGAGCACGCGGCCCGCCGTGGGACGCTCGAGCAGATTGATGCAGCGAACGAGCGTCGACTTGCCCGCGCCCGACTGGCCGATGATGCCGAACACGTCGCCCGGCTCAACATGCAAGTTGATATCGCGCAGCGCCTCGTGCGCGCCGGCCGAGCCGACATAGGTTTTCGAAAGGTGGTCTAAAACAATCATGATGCCTCAATAAAGAGATAGAAAATGGAGCAGTTCCGCAAGATATGCGCGGCTAGGCCGCGGGCGTTACGCCTGAGTGTCAGCGCACGAACGCAGGCACCCAGGCTTGGGCATCTCGCATGCGTTCATGGCCATGATATGTGCGGAAATCGTATTCATAACTGCGTATACTACCTGATGGATTGAGGGCGTCAATAAAAATCGCCCGCTTTTTCGACGGGCGATTCTTGGAATAATCGATGATTCGCTATCTGTTTTGTAGATAGCCAATATAACTGCAGTTGAGAACGCTATTTTAAGACCGGCTTCGAGGACGGGTACAGCTCGTCATAGCGCTCAAGATAGGGGTTGTTGCCGCTTACGTAGTTCGCCGACAATGCCGCGAGAATCTCGTCTTGATGTTCCGAGGGAACTTCGTACTGCACGCTTACCGCCCACGCGTCGGTCAACGACGTAATGCGGCCGATCTGGCAATCGTAGAGCTCAATCAGGTTGGCGGCATCGGTCGCATACGGCGAGCTGTTGGAAACCTTCAGGTTCTCAATTTCGGCTTTGGCGGCCTCAAGATCGCTCTTCACCTTTTCGGCCGTCGCCTGCGACGCCTGACGTTTGTTCATATCGCGAGCAATATACCAGCTGTTGAAATCGTCAACGCAGCTCACAATTCGATTGCTGTAGCCATCAAGCGCCGAATACTCGCTCGACAGCGTTTGGAAAATTTGCTCCTCGGTCGGCGTCGACTGCTCGCGTGCAAGCGCCTCGGCCTCGGCAGAAGCCTTCGCGGCATCGTCACCTGCCTTGGTTTCGGGTTTCTCGCCCTCCTCGGAAGAGGCCGCCGGAGCCTCCTGCTGTGTTTGGGACTGCCGCTGGGAAGCATCTTGTCCCGCTTGCCCGCCGAAGCGAACATAGGCCAACACACATGCCGCAATTACGAGAACCGCGATCACGCAGCACAGGGCGATGAAAATGCGCTTGCGTTTTCGCTCCCGCAAATCGGGCCTGTCAAGACCGAAATGTTTAGGCTGCGCATCGCTTGGCAGCACGAGCGTATCGGTTCCGTCAAAGCTGATGGGACCAGGCTTGGCAGCAGCCGCCTGAGCCTCGCGAGGAATCACGGGCACCGCTTCGTGTTCGTCGTCGAAATCGAATACGGCAGCCGGCTTGGGCGCGGCATCGGAAGGCCCCCCGCTGGAAGGGGCAGGTTTGGACGCGTCGGCTTTAGCAGGCTCGGCCGCATCGGCCTCGGCGACCTTTGCCGCATCGGCCTCGGCGTCAACTTCGCCTTCCGCATGGTCGCGCTCGGAATCGGTGCCGCACGCAGGCTGCTCGCCAGATGCATCGTCCGATTCACCATGTACAACGCCTTCGGTCGCCGCGTCGTCCTTGAGCGTTTCCGCAGCCACTTCGCCGCCAGCCGCTTCGGCCCGCAACGCGTCCGAAGGCTCGTCATCTTCCGCAACCTCAATCGCCTCATCAACGAGAGCTTCTTCTGATTTGCAGGCCTCTTCAGGTTCAGAGGTATCGGTCGCATCGGCGGCATCGACCTCAGACACCTCAGAAGAAGCCTCAGTCTCAACCTCTTCATCGGCATCGAACGAATCCGCAGCGTCGGCGGAGCCTGCTTGTTCAGTTGCCGCGGAACGAGCTTCGGCGTCATGATCGCTTACCTTCTCGAAAGCGCCCGAAGCGCCGCGATCGACCGCCGGCTCGCAGACCTCTCCCACCTCGGGCACGGCGATGATTTCGGGGGCTTCGACGACCTCGGGAATCTCGAGGGAAGTCGTCTTCGCTCCGCCGAAATGCGCCGCAGAAGCGCTCGACAGACTGGGCTCAGCATGCGTGGGTTCGTCGTCGCCCGGCAAGTTATCGCGAAGCTTGAGCGCCTCGAAGGTGCCCAAGTCGAGCTTGGTGGTTTTGCTGGCGGGAATGGGATTGCCGCCCACGATGTCGAGCCCGCGCATGGGGTCGCTGTCGCCTTTGCCGGTGACCCTCACGCTCTCGAGCACGCGCGCGCCACACTCAGCGCAATAGCGCGCGCCCGGCTCGAGCGGCTCGCCGCACCACGAACAGTACTTCGCCATGGCCTACATGCCTTCCCCGTAGCCGAAACGACGAATCTGGTTCAAATCGCGACGCCAGTTCTTCTTCACCTTCACCTGCATGTCGAGGAATACCTTGCAGCCGAGCATTTGTTCAAGGTCGCGACGGGCTTCGATGCCGACCTTCTTGATGGCCTCGCCACCCTTGCCGATGATGATGCCCTTCTGGCTGTCGCGCTCGACGTAGACGTTCGCGAAAATGCGATACATGTCTTTCTTGCGGTCGTAGGTCATTTGATCGGCCACAACGCCGATGGAGTGAGGAACCTCGTCACGATAGCTGCGCAGGATTTTCTCGCGAATGAACTCGGCAACGAGCACCTCGAAGGGCTGGTCGGTGTCCATGTCTTCGGGGAACCACTTCGGGCCTTCAGGCAGCCATTTCGCAACGGCCTGTACGAAACCTTCAACGTTGAAGCCGTTCTTGGAAGAAAGCACCACTTCATCGTCCCAGGTGCCCAAAGCGCGAGCCGCCTCGAGCTGCTGGATGGCGGTTTCTTTGCTCACGAGGTCGGCCTTGGTAATCACGAGAATCTTGCGAGCGCCGCGCACTTCGCGCACCTGACGGGCAACCCACTCGTCACCCGTGCCAACCGGCTTGCTCGCGTCGACGAGGAATGCCACCACGTCGACATCTTCCATGGCCTTGATGGCGGAGGTGTTGAGTTCCTCGCCCAGCGCGTCGTGAGGCTTGTGCATGCCCGGCGTGTCGACCATGATCATTTGCATGTCTTCACGAGTGACAATAGCGCGGAAACGGTGGCGGGTGGTTTGCGCAGTGTTCGAGGTAATGGCGACCTTATGCCCCACCACGGCGTTGATAAGGGTAGATTTGCCGGCGTTCGGGCGGCCTACCAAGGTGACGAATCCACTGCGGAATTCTTCGGTCATGAATGACTCTCTTTCTCTCATCGACGAACAGCTCAGTTCGCGGCTTTATGGTTATGCGTATTGTACTGGGGAATTTACGCGTTGGGTATACCTTCCGCAACAAGTCCTGACTCGCACGAAAGCCACATTAAGTGGCTTTCGGCTCGTGCGGAAAAGTTGCTCCAGGCATGCCTAACGCGAAAAATCTATGCCTCAGCAAGAATAAGAAAATGCGAGAACCTATCCACGATGGTTCCAATGACACCTCGCTCGCTGAACGGCGGTTTGGCGAGAGCCGTCCGCACGAGCCGAACAGCCCAGTGGGCTGTTCGCGCGAGCTCAGGTATCTGCTCTCGACGAATTGTCGCGCAGCGAGCCGACGGCTGGCGAGCCATCGCTTTCAGTCGATAAAGCCAGAGCGAGAAGGGTTAACGAGTTTCGGCAGCCCTTTCGTAGGCTTCTACGATTCGTGCGACGAGGTTGTGCCGCACCACGTCGCGCCCGGTAAGGTCGCGAAAGGCGATGTCTTCGACGCCTTCAAGAATGCGGCGCACGCCCTTGAGGCCAGAATAGCCGTGCGGCAAATCGACCTGGGTCACGTCGCCCGTGATAACCATTTTCGAGTTGAAGCCCAAACGCGTAAGGAACATCTTCATTTGCTCAGGCGTGGTGTTTTGCGCTTCGTCGAGAATGATGAAGCTATCGTTGAACGTGCGGCCTCGCATGAATGCGAGCGGCGCGATTTCGATAACGCCGCCTTCGATGAGTTCGCGAGCGCGTTCCATATCGGTCATATCGAACAGCGCATCGTAGAGCGGGCGAATGTAGGGATCGACCTTCTCGGTAAGCGTGCCTGGCAGAAAGCCCAGGTTCTCGCCCGCCTCGACCACAGGGCGCGTGAGAATGATGCGATTGACTTCCTTGCGCTTGAGCGCGGCCACCGCCATAGCCATTGCCAAATAGGTTTTGCCCGTGCCTGCAGGACCAATGCCGAACGTTACCGTGTTTTCGCGAATCGCGTCGACATAGCGCTTCTGGCCCGCGGTTTTCGGGCGAATCGCGCGGCCGCGATACGTGAGCAGAATATCTTCGCGCAAAATGCTCGGCGCGAATTCGCCCTGCCGCAAAAGTTCGACGGCGCGGCGCGCGTCATCGATCGTCGGGTCGCTTCCCGCGGCGGCCATTTTAATGAAATCGCTGAACAGAGCCGTGAGGCTTTGCACTTCCGCGGCATCGCCCGAAAGCGCAATGGTATCGCCCCGAACCGTGATGCGCGCGGAAAACGCCCGTTTCACCTCACGCAACACGCAATCGGAAGGGCCCACGATTTGCTCCATGCCCACCCGTTCGGGCAGCGTAAGCGTGATTTGCGTTTCGTCGGTCGAGATGGGATCGTTGCTCATGAAAGCCCCTTTGACGTGCATCTGCAGAACGACTTCATTGTATCAAAGCACATCGAGGCGCTTGTAAAGGGCGCCTCAAAACAGGGGGCTGGAAAACGACATGGTACGCAACAGGCACAGTGTGCGTTTTCGACGAAATCCAAATAGCACGCGACGCGCGCATTCCACACACAAAGCTCCACGGTTAATCAAGCGACTTCGAAAACGGCGCCGAAGACGCCACTCGTCTATCGGCGAAACGCGCGCACATAGGCGCAGCTTGGCGGCAAGTGGTCACTGAAAAGCGCAATGCGCGGGGTAAGGCGGCAGCAACGCTCGCACTTGTCGAAACGGTTTTCATAGACGCTGCAGCGGCGCGTGGATTCGTTAAGGAACTCGCACGGCGCCGAAAGGTCAACGGCGACGTCGCCGTATTCGTCGACTTCGCGCTCGTAGCAGCACATGCCGCAGCAATCGCAGATATCATCCCACGAGCCATCGTGCCATGCGCGCATCGCCGATACGATGCCCTTAATGGTTGTAGACATGGAACATGCGCCTTTCCGTCAAAAAACGCCGCCCATAAGAGCGGCGCTTCAAAATGAGTTGCTTAGTCGCGGGTGAGCTTGCGATGGATGCGGTGCGGTTTGGCGGCCTCTTCGCCCAGGCGTTCAACGCGGTTCTTCTGGTAGCTGTCGAAGTTGCCCTCGAACCAGAACCAGTTGCCGGGGTTCTCGTCGGTGCCTTCCCACGCCAGAATATGCGTGGCAATGCGGTCGAGGAACATGCGGTCGTGGCTCGTGACAACCGCGCAGCCCGGGAATTCCATGAGCGCCTCTTCGAGGCTCTCGAGCGTTTCGACGTCGAGGTCGTTGGTGGGCTCGTCGAGCAACAGCAGGTTGCCGCCCTGCTTGAGCGTAAGCGCCAAGTTCAGGCGATTGCGCTCGCCGCCGGAAAGCACGCCAGCGGGCTTCTGCTGGTCAGAACCCTTGAAGCCGAATGCCGACACATACGCGCGGCTCGGAACCTCGGCCTCGCCCACCTGCATGTAGTCGAGGCCGTCGGACACGACTTCCCACAGCGTTTTGTTGCCGTCAATACCCTCGCGGTTCTGGTCGACGTACGAGATTTGCACGGTTTCGCCGAGCTTCAGCTCGCCCGAAGTGGGCTGCTCTTTGCCGACGATCATCTTGAACAGCGTCGACTTGCCCACGCCGTTGGGGCCAATAACGCCCACGATGCCGTTGCGCGGCAGGCTGAACGACAAGTCGTCGATGAGCACGCGGCCGTCGAATTCCTTATGCAGATGCTCGACGTTGAGTACCTCGGCGCCCAGGCGCGGGCCCACAGGAATGTGGATGTCGGTGAAGTCGACCTTCTTGCTTTGCGAAGCCTCGGCCACCATGCGATCGTAGTTTTCCAGACGGGCCTTGTTCTTGGCCTGGCGAGCCTTCGGAGACGAACGCACCCATTCGAGCTCGTTCTGCATGCGCTTGGCAAGTTTCGCGTCGCGCTGGCCCTGGGCGGCCATACGGGCGGCCTTGGTTTCGAGATACGTGGAGTAGTTGCCCTTGTAGGGGTACAAGCTGCCGCGGTCGACCTCGCAAATCCACTCGGCGACGTTGTCGAGGAAGTAGCGGTCGTGCGTCACGGCGAGCACGGCGCCCTGGTAGCGATGCAGGAACTGCTCGAGCCACAGAACCGACTCGGCGTCGAGGTGGTTGGTGGGCTCGTCGAGCAGCAGCAGGTCGGGGGCCTCGAGCAGCAGGCGACACAGCGCCACGCGACGGCGTTCGCCGCCGGAAAGCACGTTCACCGGCATGTCGGGGTCGGGGCACTGCAGCGCGTCCATAGCTTGGGACAGCTGGCTGTCAAGATCCCAGCCGTTGGCGGCGTCGATGGCTTCCTGCAGCTTGCCCATTTCTTCCATGAGCGCGTCGAAGTCGGCATTGGGGTCGGCCATCTCGGCAGAAATCGCGTTGAAGCGGTCGATTTTCGCAAGCACATCGCCGAATGCCATTTGCACGTTTTCGAGAACGGTTTTGTCTTCGTCAAGCGGCGGTTCCTGCTGCAGAATGCCCACGGAATAGCCCGGGGACAGGCGCGCCTCGCCGTTCGAAACTTCCTCAAGGCCGGCCATGATTTTCAGCAGCGTGGATTTGCCCATGCCGTTCGGGCCCACCACGCCGATTTTCGCGCCGGGATAAAACGACAGCGTAACGTCGTCGAGAATCACCTTGTCGCCGTGCGCTTTGCGCGCCTTGTACATGGTGTAAATGAATTCCGCCATGCGGGACTCCTGTTCGTTGATTGATGCGCTCATATTTGATTGGCTCCGCGCACAACGCAGCGACGCCAGGCGAGCTTTTGTACCGAATTCAATTCAGCCATTCTACCAGGTCGTCCGTAAACGCCGCCGCGCGCCCATCAGTTCCCCACGAGCGGACGGAATGCCCGGGCGGAATCGCTGCCACCTGTTAAATGCTCGTAGCATTTAACAGGTTTTCGCAGGCCTAGTATTCCTCAGAATCGACCCCAAGGCGTTCTGCTATTTCGAGCAACTCGTCGCTCGAGGCAGATTCGATATCTGCAACGTCCAGCAACGCCGCCGGAAAACCGCCGAACATGGCGGTTCCGCATTCGTCCATCAATCGCTCACGCAGCGCTTCCTCGTCAAACTCGCCCATTGTCGCCATCCTTCCTCAAATTATTCCTAAAACGGTTTCACTCGATAAACCACCTCGTCGGAACATTGGTATTCGCGAGCAAGTTGCGCGAATTCGCTACGCCAATCATCGTCGATGTAGCCTAATTTATCCAGAAAGCGCAGCCCCGCATCATCATTGTCGGCCAAACAATAGCGCACGGCATGAACCCGATTCCGTCTCAAATACGCCGAAAAGGTCTCACGATCATCTTCACTCAAGTTAACCGGCCAGGCCAAACGGTTCAACGCCGTACGCGTCTTTGCTTCCCTGTCGCCCAACTTTTCGAACAAGCCATCAACCTTCGAAAAGTCAAACGACGCCCCATGGCCCCAATTCGCCGCATAGACGTCACGCACATATTGCGGAGCGCTCACGCCTGGCATAAACACGCGGTATTTGACCAAGCGGGTTTTTACGCTTCTCACTTCTATCGTACAGGGAGACGCAACCGTATGGCTCCTCGTATGGAGGACAGGGAAGAATGTATTTATCAAGCCGACTTTCGATTCGTACCGAGAACCGAACGAGGAGTTGCATGTATCTCCACGCGAACGCGCGGCTTCATTCGCTCGCCCGCCGCCGTCCTCGTCAATAGAATCGTACAGCGAAACAAAGCTTGCTTTGTAGAACGCATACGCGCCCACGCTTTTCACGCTTGACGGAAGAGCAACCTTTCTGAAAGATCGGTTCGAAAACGCGTAGTCGCCGATAGACTCCACACTTGACGGCAGCACCAAATCAATATCGCAAGGCTTCTTAGCAGCATCAGCGCCCTGCTTAAGGAAGAATCTATCGTCGTCTTTCTTCTGGAACGCTTTCTCATGAATGATGCGCACCCCATTGGGAATATCGATAGCGCCGTCATCATCCACAAACGACGAGCCATCCCAGATTTCATCTTGTGTGAAGCCTTTCGTCACGCGCGCGGTTTCGATTCCGAACGATTCATACAAGCAGAGCAAATCATCCCTGCCCGCCTTATACGCCGCCCTCACGTCGACGCATCGCTTCGCGCCATTCTCCAAGAACAGTCGAATACTCTCGTAATCCAGACTTCGCGAGGCATTCTCCATCCCGCGCCCGCTGATTCTGTCTTCGAATACCTTCTCGAAACCCACTTCCCAGGCAATAGGTATCGCATGACGCCTGGCCGCCCAACGAAGCACCTCGATGTTTTCCGTAGGCGTCATCACCTGGTCGAACTCTATTCCAGCACGTTCGGCCTTTTCAAGCATGGGAATCGTTGCCGTATCGGGAACGTACAAAGGCGTACCGTAAAAGTAATGCTCGCCACGACGCAAGCGGTCGACCCGATCGGGATCCATAAGAAACAGGCCGATGGCCGCCTCAATGCGGCCACCATTGAGCGCCCACTGCAAATCGCGATCTCGAAAAGCGAACAACGGCAGCGAGCACAAAACATCGAGGGGGATTTCCTCATCGGGCATGAATTGGAGAAAAAGAAGCACCACATCATGCAAGCCCGCTCGAGCAAACAGCGCCATATTGCTTAGTGAGCGACGATCTGTGCACCATTCTTCGCAGCCTAAAAGCAGAAAGCCCAAATCGTTGGCCTCACGAATGAATTTCGCCATATCACCCCAACTCAAAGATGGGACCTCGCCAGATAGCGAATGACGAAAGATTATGGAGCGATACAAATCGCTCCAAACCCCGCGTTCCGAAAAATACATCGCGATGGGATTGACGACACGCTCATCGAGAATCGAATCATCGGCAACGAACCCAACCGAATCAAGGAACTCGAGAATCGCCGCATCGTAAGACGCGATGCACGCTTGCCACAAATGATAGGGACAAAAACCACCCTCATATTCGAAACGGCCCGATGCAACGAAACGGCGCTGAGGAATGCGCGAGTGCCCGCCCTCTGCGAAAATCTCCTTCACGCGGTCAAGTCGCTGCGAAGCCGTGAAGCCCTCACGGTCGGATACAAGGACACCGCAATCGGAGAAATGCCGCCGATCATCCAATCGACAGCATGCCACGGCATCGTAGAGCCGTTCGACTTCACGCTTGGTCCACTTCGCCATAGGCGCCCCTACTCTCTTGATTCCAATAAGCTTTCAAGATCGCGTCGAAACTGGGCTACCTGGCCCGCATCCATCTGCCTCACGAAGCCCACCATGGTCTGCTGCGCCGCAAATTCCACGCGGTCGACGAAGGCATCCCATTTACGCTCGTCAACATCGATAGCTTCCTCGGCAAACACAAGCAGTTTCTTTAGCCCATACCAGAACTGTCTTGCGTGCTCAGCGGGGTCGTCGACCAGCACATCACGAAACGGTTGAGCGTTGAACTCTCGCATTCGCTTAATCGCCTTGTCGATGTCGTCACCGCCTGCATGGGCATCTTCATCGTAGAAATCGGGGATATCGAAATGTTCGGAGACATCGAATTCGCAATCGTCGCTTTCATATACGTCAGAAAGCGACTGGCGCAGACGCAGAATGGGCACATAGCCCTGTCGACCTGACCCGAGCCCCACTCCGAATGCGCACGCCAAACCACCTTGCTGTACACAGCGCACATACGACGCATACGAAGCGCGAACCTCAGAAAGCAGCACCTCGAGCCGTTCAAGACCTATAGCCCTCTCGCAAGCCGCACCCTCAAACGTGGGCAATTCTATCGTCCCCACGCAATGCCCCGCAATCTGCCGAGCACGCGAGCGCATCAATTCTTGCACCTCGATCATCGCGCGCCTCTCGACATCTTCAATTTCGCCCACAAGCTTTTGGCGCCTCTCGTCATGCTCCGTAATTTCGAAGGCATTTCGCATCTTCTCGCCAAAACAACTCGCGTACACATCCTCAATCGCGCTCGCCACAGCGTCATCCGGGTCTTCCCTATCGACGCATGTTGGGTCGTTGGCGAACGAGGCGTCTGACTGTTCATCGTCGGCGAGCGCAACCTTGATGCTTTCCATGGCCGAAACGCGCCCAGCCAAGCAGCCGGCCGCGGCAGCGTAATATGCTTCAAAGCGTTCGGGCGAATTGATTTCAATCATGGCTTCAGCGGCATCAATAGTTTGCACCAAGCGTTTAAGGAGCTCGTCCTTCGAGCCCATGGCAAGAAAGGCCCTGTAGCGATCTTCACGCCGCAACGAAGTAATCATACGCATTTTCTTGCGCGTATCATCCAGCGCCGCGGTTTCGCACGTTCGAACATATTCGGAAATCGCATCGTTTATCATCTGCGCGAGCACGTTGCGCCGCGTGCGGTATTTGCGCCTCACGCGGCGCAACGATGCCGCCCGCAGGGAGTCCATCGCACGCTGCCGATCCCGCTCGGCGGCCTGCCGCTCGCGCGCATCGCAAGCATCCGCGCCAAACGTGTCATCGAGTGCACGAAAAAGCGAATCGCTCATCGCCCTCGCATCGAAGCTCGTACTCACATCATTTGCGCTACCGAGCACGCGCCCTTCGTCCTCGCCCATCTTGGTCTCCCCTACGATTATTTCTCATTACAGCCCGAGGGCTTTTTGCGCCGCGCCAACGTAATCACCTGGAAAGTAAAACACTGGGCTAACGCCCGACACGAGCTCGGCCGAGACCATCTGCATGTCTTGAATCGACGACGTAGGCAGCAGCACGCGCTTTGCGCCAGCATTCTTCGCCACGCGCATGATGTCTTCCAGGCCGCGAATATCGTCGATGGTGCCCGAGATGCGCAGCGCACCCGGCACCACCATGGCATCGAGCACTGGCTTGTTGCATGCCGCCGAACATAAACCAACGAATTCGGCAAGCGATACCTCATCGGACAATCCCTTGCTTTGAAGGTCGTTGAAATACAGCAGGAAGTCTTTTGAGCCCACGTGCATGCCACGCGCCACGCGCGACGCGTTCTCCACGAACAGACGATGGGCGGCCTCTACCGAATCTTTCACAGGACGACTGTTGCCAATGCCCTCGTGGCTGAATTTGCCCTCGCCAGCCACAGCTTTATTTTCGAGCTTGTATACCGCGAACTCACCACCAAGCGACTTACCTACGCCAAACACTTGCCCTGGCATAAGCGGACCATCGGGAATCAGCGTGTCGCTCGACTGCTCGGGCACGCCAATCACGCGCATATCGCCCGGGTTTTCGGCATCCAAATAACCCAGATTCACATCGATAAATTCGACACCGGCCATAATCTTGAGCTGCTCTTTCACGCGGCGGCGGCCTTCAATGGCATACTCCAACAGCCAACGCACGTCTTCTTTTTCCATCTTTTGGTCGGGAAACAGCAGCTTCGCCAATCCCGAAAACGTTTTGCGCACGCCGATTTCGTCGCGCTTATTGAAATCGCTGTTCAAGCGGAAATACCGGTCGATCAAATGCGTGCAATCGCGACGGCGCATTTCCTTGCAGAATTCGCTTAAGCAGTCGGTGATAAGCCCGTAGTGCTCCGTCAACAAATCGGAACGCATCTTGGGAACTTCCCAGCCCGGCAGGTAATAGTGTATACGGTCGAAAAACGCCGAATCGTCGTTGAATTCCGGCGGGAAGGGATCGAACAAATGCGTGGTTTTCAGCACATTGGCGACCGAATCGTTGATGTTGCCTTCGAACACCATGGATGCGTCAGCGTTAATTTGGTCACGATCACGCGCGAAGCTGCCCGACGCCATGTAATCCTTCAGAATCTGCACGGCACGCACGTCTTTGAAGCGCATGCCGGCCACTTCATCAAACGTAACGCAATCCCAATGGCTCACCAGGCCGAGCCTTGCCGCGCCGCGCGCATTCATGCGACCAAACAAGTTCGCCGTGGTGGTTTGGCCGCCCGACAACAAAATCGCGTAGGGCGACACCTCTTTGTAGATATGGCTTTTGCCCGTACCGCGAGGGCCAAGCTCGCATAGGTTATAGTTGCGCTCCACAAGCGGCACCATGCGCTCGATGAAATGCAAGCGCTCGCGCTCGGTGAGCACATTCGGCTCGTAACCAGCAGAGCGCAAAAGCACATCCATCCATTCGTCGCGCGAGAAGTATTGTCTCTGTTCGATAAGCCCCTCCAAATCCAAATTTGGCATTTGGATTGGCGTGAGGCTCATCACCGAGAACGGCGAATCGGCGGGCGTGCGCTTCTTTTTCGACGATTTCTTCTTCGGGCGCTCATCGCCGAACACGTCATCGCCGAAATCGTCTTCCTCGACATCTGCGCGATTGTACGCGATGCGCATAATGCACCAGATGCCCCCTTGCAATATCTTCGTGTAGTCGCGAACATAATCCGCTGGCATAACGAACGGCTCAATGTTCAAGTTCGTGAACTGCGCCACATATAAATCGCTATATTCGTCAAGCCTTGCCGACACCTTATCGATAATGGTGAACTGGCCCGATTCGCGGATCTTCGACTTGATACGTTCGCTTTCGTCGGGCCGCACGTAATTCTCGGAAAGAATTCTTCGAATGCGGTCGAGGCCCTCGCGAATGGCATCGTCATCGTCGGTGGAGCAATACATCCCCAGCAGGTATTCCAGCACGAAGGTGGGCACATTCGCACCACGTTTCATGAGCGACGTAAGGTCTTTACGCACGATTTTGCCACCGAAGTGTTCCAATAGCTTGCAATCGAGCTCGTCGGCCTCGTATCCCACAGGCTGGCCATCGTCGAACCCATCGGTACCGCACTCCCGCGCCGCGTCGGCCTCTTGCTCGCCGACACCATCGCCAGCCTGCGCATATTCCTCGCAAGGTTCCACTTCGGGAACTTCCCACAAATCGTCATCGTATTCGGCAGCCATGGCCACCCCTTTCTATACACTGCGCGTATGCGCTCAAATTAGAATCCAAACATGTCGCTTGGTGCGAAGGAAACCTCTATGGTGTACGGTTCCTTCCACACAATGCGCCCAGTTTCGCGCTCGCGCGCCACCAGGAAATACTGTTCCTTCGACGAGAAACTCGAGCCTTTGAGCGCGAAGCGCACCTGGACCACGCGGTCTTGCGGGTTCGGCGACGTTTTATCGGCATGCGCCTTCACCACATCGCTTACCTCGTTGCCCGACGAATCGGCAAACGATAGCTCATATTCGCACGGCAGTACCTTGCCCACGGCGGGTTCTTCCTGCAAAAACTTCACACCGAACAGCGAATTGGTAATACGGCGCACGTCGCTGAGCACTCGCAGCGTCGCCGGGCGCGTGTCTTCGAATCCCTTTGAGCGCGAGCCAACGCGCCAAAACGTAATGAGCGGCACGCACAGTTCTTGCAGGCTTACGCCGCCATGCACATAGCGGCACGTGCCGCCCTGTTGCTTGATGCGCACGCTTTGGCGCGGCGTGAAGCCGTAATATTTGCCGCCCTCGATATTGTCCATGTTCATTCCGATGAACAACGCGCCTTCGGGGTCGCCGCCGATGGCGGCAGGATCGATATCGCGGCACACGATGTGTCGCTTCCCACAAATCGCCTGATTATCGGGTACATACGCTTTCGAAATGCGCTCGCACTCTCCAAGTTCGTGACGCGTATACAGAAAACCGTGGTCGGCGGTTATGGCAACATGCGCGCCCGGCGCATCGATGCACACGCGTCGCGCAAGCGCCACCAGATCGCGCACGGCATCGTCGCACGCGTCGAATACCGAGCTTTCGGTGGCAAGCTTTTCACCCGTGGCATCGATGACGTTGTGGTACAAATACACCACCTCGGCCGATTTCAGCAGCTCTTTGCGCTCGGCCGCAGGCATGTCGAGATATTTCTCGGCACGCAGAGCGCGGGCGTGCGGGCTCACCGTGCGAAGCACCGACTCGCGCTGCTCGGTTGTGGCGCTCGGCAAACCGTCCACGCACACAGCCCCGGTCTCACCATCGAGCGACATGCCGCGATGCGGCAGAAGCGCCGCCATACCGAATTCCGTGATGGACGGGTATGTCGCCTGCATGCTATCCAGCTTTACCATGCCGCCCTTTTCGCGTTCAAGTTCGTCCGCGATCTCGCGCCCCACCTCGAAACGCAGCGCATCGGACACGATGACCACCATCGTTTTCGCCGACCCCTTGCATGCGGGCATGATTTTCCAGAAGAAATCGCGCTGGCGGTCGACGCCCGAAATGCAGCCCGAATCGAGCCACTGCGCCTGCGCGGCGTTCGTCCAGCACGCATTCGATTCCGCCAAAAACCACCCGCTGTAAAGGTTTTCGGCCCATTCGAGCGCCGAGCGCACGGGCTCTTCGAGCGTTTCATAGCCTTTCTCGCGGCATGCCCCATATGCGCGGCAAAGCGAGCGATAAAGCGCGTCCATGTCGCACCAATCGCCAACATAGGCATTCCACACCTCGGCGGGAAGCGCCACATGGAAACCCTGAGCGTGGCGCGTTTTGAACTCGCGCATACCAGCCACGGCGGCAAGCACTTCGAAATAACAGGCCACACGCGCATACCACGACAAATTCGCGCGGCGGCACAACGCCTTGCGCGCATCGCACACTCGGTCGGCCCCCTCGGCGAACGACGTGAGCAACGATGCCAGAATTGCCTCGTTCACACACGGAAACACGTCGCATTCGACAATGGCATCAAGTGGCGCGCAGGAAAAACGCGCCGCCAAGCCGCATTCGTTTTCCACAAGACGGCACATCTCGAAAAGAGCCTCCGACGAAAAACGAGGATCGCGATCCCAATCGCTCACGAGCGCCATGCAAAACGTCGCATTGGCCTCGCTTATATGCGATTCGAGCCCAGAAAGCTGGTCGCGTGCGATGGAAATCGACGCAGCCGACAGCAGCACATGCGATGCAAGCGCGACAAAAGAATCGCGCCCGTCGAGCGCGCCATCGAAGCCGGTGAGGCGCTTCACGCAACGCTCCAAAGCTTCGGCGGCATCGTATTTCACGAACAACTCTGCCGCCTGGGCGCCGTCGCGCTGCAACGCAGCCAAATAGCCGCGCACCACGAACGACGCACGCGCATCATCGGGAGCCTCGCCGCCAAGCAGCACGGTCAACACGCCCAGCTCAACCTGTGCGCCCGTCTGCGGCGCGAGGCAGCACTTGGAGAACTGGCGGCAACGGGTTTTCGCTGCGAAAAACGAGCGATACGTCGAAAGCGCCGCGCGCACGTCGCTTGCATCGGCAGCATTGAGTTCGTCGGCCAGAATAGATAGAAAATCTGCCTGGAAATGATCGGCATACAGTTCAACATCGGCAAGCCAGTCGCCCTCGATATCGCCTCGGGCACGCTGGCGATACACCAACAGGTCGTTTTCGGTGTCGCCGCGCGCGATAAGGCGCTTGGTTTCAAACATCACGCCGTCGTATGCCTTCACAAACCGCACGGCGCGCGCAAAGCCCTCGCGCGCAGACATCACGCCATCGGTTGCACCCGCATCGTCGAAGCCGTTTTCGACCAATGAATCGAATGAGCCCTCGAACTCGCCCGAAGGGTCGTTCCACACCACAATGCGCCGCGCGGCGTCAGGCGCCAAAGGTTGCGCGAATTTGGCCTTGAGCTGTGCCTGTATATCAATTTGAGCCATCTATTCCATCACTTTCACATTCGCTTCGACGAAAGGCGCTTGTCTATTTGATCTTCGCCAGCACATCTTGGAACTTCGCGTAGTTCACTTTCACGCCGTCGTCTAAATCGATGGCGATCATTTGGTCGGCCAAGTGGTGCAGCTTTTCCTCGAATTTCGCGGTCTCTTCCAGCTGGTCGACAAACTTCTTGCGCTGCTTTTCGAGCTTCACGCGCTCGCCTTTCTCGGCACTCGCGAGCGCATCATCGATATAGCCGATTTGCGTGCGATAACGCTCCTGCTGCGCAAACACGTAATCGGTACGCACACGTGCCAGCAGGTCGGGCTGGTAGCGGTGCATGTACACCAGCGCTTTGAAGCCATTCTTCTTGCCCGAATCGAACAGCCAATAGATGGGGCGCTTCTTATAGGTTTGGCAGTGGTCGCTAAAGAAATCTTTCAGAAAATACGCGCGAATCACCTGGCGCGACGTGCCTTTGCCGCCCAATGCGTCAGCGATGAAGCGCAAGTTTTCCTCGAGCGTTTCAGAGCCATAAACCACGCGCATGAATTCTACGAAGCGACCCACGATGTCGTCTTCGAAATACTCGTCGTCGCATACGGGCAGCACGTTGTCTTCGTCGGGCATGAACGAAATGTTGTTCGCGTCGGGCATTTTGGCCACGTAGTTGGCCAACGTGTCGCCCTGGTCGGCAAGCACCAGGCCGTCCACATCGAGCGAATAGCGCCCAAACATGCAGCCGACCGCGTAGCTCATAAGGCTCGTGATTTCATCGCGCTTGGTGCGCACGTACTTGTTGCCCTTATATGATTCGGGGATTTCGTCCGCCGTGTTGAAGATGCGCGCCACCGACACGTATTTGTCTTCCACCTCAATGGGCACCTCGCCCACCATGTTGTATATTTCGGCGAAGATGCGATTCAGCTCTTCCTCGTTCGCACGAAGCTGCTCGAATCGCTCGTTCACCTCGGCCTTGCGGGCCTCATATTTATCTGCAAGAAGCGTTGCCATTTACGCCACCTTTCCAAGCAATCTACCTGCGGTTATACATTGTAATACGAACATGTGTTTGCTATAATTGCATCTTGCACAAGCACCCCAGCCTGTGGTATAAAAGTTTTGCGTTCCTTTATGGAAGGCAGTCAAGGGCCGGGGGATCCCCCCGGCATTTCTTGTTTTAGGAGAGGCTGCACCATGAAGGAGCTTTCCGTTTTCGTTGATGAATCCGGTAACTACGGAGGCGAGAACGCCAAACACTACCTCATCACCCTCGTTTTCCATAGGCAGTCCATATCCATCCAGCAAGAGATTGCTCGGTACGAGCAAGTTCTCAGGGATCGCAACCTTCCAAATATTCCGCTGCACATGAATCCCCTCATGAGAGGAAACGACGCTTATAGGAACATGCCAATCCAGACGAGGATGCGACTCTTGACATGCTTCAGCACCTTCGCGCTTAAATGCCCCATCGAGTACTTCACGTTCGCGTACCAAAGAAACCAGTTCAGTACCGACGCCGCAATGTTCAGCAAAATGCAGCAAGACCTCGTCGCCTTCCTTTCGGAAAGGCTTAGCGTGCTCCAGGCATTCGATGCCATTAAGCTTTACTACGACGATGGGCAAGAAGCCGTAAAGTCCACACTGCATACGGCATTCGAATATGCATTGGGTACCCAGGTCGTTGTTTACCGGAATTGCAGCCCTAAAGACTTCAGGCTTCAACAAGTTGCCGATTACATATGTGAGCTCGAGCTGGCCGCAATTAAATACGAGAAATCCGAACAAGGAAACGCCGAGAAGATCTTCTTTGGTACTTATCGCGACTTCAAGAAGAACCATCTTCGTAGGATTCAAAAGAAGCGAATTGATCAGAATTCCGACTGGACCATTAGGTTTTCCTGAGAAGACATTTTCACCCATGATAGACACTGGCCAGCACTCCCCAAGAAAGAACCGTCCAAGAACCGAGATGCCCATCTTAGCGATCGGATTATCCATATTGGAAAAGCCGTTCGGCACCAAGGGTTTTCCCAGTAGTGAACTCTGACCCGTCGTGGACACAAGATCGAAATACCCAGCATGCAATACAGACGCGCCCGTACGATATCGAACAACTTTCGGAAATGGGCAGCAATCATTCAGAAGAAGCTGGTGCATAAGCCTCGCCGTGATGCGCCAAGCAATATGCAAACTATATTCGATATGACTTTTTGCATTCAGTGGAAAGGCCATCATGAAATAGCCTTCCCTTCCTTTTGGTTCAATGGGGGCACATAAACATTCGAGCCCTCATGCATCGGTTCAAATATTTTTCGAATCACATTCCTATCGATATCTTCCATCCCAAGTTCTATATGAAGCGGAATCCCCTTTTTATTCGTCTTGGGCAGATTCAAACAAGAAATCAAGAGGCAATCGCCCGATACTTCGCCCAACGGCAAGAAGCCATTTGACTCATCTTGGTACCTAATCCTCTTTGTTGCATTAGCTCGAGGCAGTATTATTGGAAATACGTGACACCCCTCGACAGAAACATCGAACGCCGGATTGTTACCGCAATTACAAATACTGAGCTCGAATGCACCGTCAGATTGAGTCACCTCGATTATCAATTCAGGGCAAATCGACTTCTTCCACTCTCGTGCCGTTTTTTTCCATCCTATCCAGGCAACAAGCACCGCAATCAATACGCTAATCAACGTTCCGAAATATCCAAGAAAGCCATCCGCGTCAATCACGCTAAACGAGAAGAATCGCTTGCCATACAGAAAATCGACCATCCATGGCAGCAGTAATGTCACAATCACGAGAATCGCCAATAAAGCGCACTTTACGATTTCCAACGCAAATCTACGCATATGTATCCCCAACACGAACCGGGCAATCACCAAAATGGCCACCAATAACATGGCCAGAGATAAACGGCCAAATATCAAAGACATAACCACACGCCGCTTTACAAAAGCGGATGTCGTTTGAAATCCCAAGAGATTTCAAACGAGTCCCAGTCGAGCTTTTCTTCTTCCACACAAGCCTCAGACAGCTTGCCAGTCTCACTTGGCCACAAGGCATTCCCACAACCAATCGAATTAATAGTTCCAGGAGGAAAACTCGTCGATGGGTTTAATAACTCAAGCTCAGATTGGACAATCGAAGAGTTCAAAAACCCAAGCAGAGAAAAACCTTCGACATCAAAGTTTTTATCGCTGTTATTTAGATAGAGACAAAGCCCTCCCATATTCGAAATAAAGCCCGATGGCAAGTAACGAAATACAAGACGACCCGAACCTATTCGATTCCAAGTTATAGCAGGCTTATACAGATTATCGATAGCCGTTACGGCAGCATGGCCAGTGGCTAACATTTCTCTGCCGCTATTATCAAAATTAGTCACGATATAGTGAGCGCCATACCATCTGCGACTCTCGCCAGCTTTAGCGGTAATTTGCCATTTATGCGAAGCCGGACTCATTGAATGGATGTTGGCTCTACTAGTAGGGACCTCATACCAAAACCGAAGAAATCTATCGTTGTCCCCAGTCTTTATTCCCTCATTTGCATGAGCGTATTTCTTAATAAGAGTAAGAAATAGCTTCTTAATCGCATCGCTGGCCCAGTAGGCGATGGGGGTGCCAGGGATTTGTTTGAAGGTGTCGGCGTCTCGACGGTAGAACCAGCCACAGTCGGGATTCTTGATCGCTTCGAGCAGCTTTTGGCGCTTCGCCTCGCTGCCGTTGGTGTCGACAAGGCGCACGTACGCGCCGTTGAAGCACGCATGACCGTTGTAGATGACGTCAGCCGTAACGTTGACGACCTCACCGCCAATAGCATCAAAGGCGCGAGGGCCCAGATGAGCCATCGAAACAATCGTCTTATTGTCGATAAGGGCCGCGCGCATCTTTTCGAAGCTGCCCAAGAACATCCAACTCTGCATCGTAACCATGGCGGCATAGCCGCAATTGATGGCAAGGGCAAAGCCGCGCTCGATAAAGCACGTGCAAAGGTCGCTCTTCACATCGGGATAGTTCTTCTTGACCCACTTGGACATGAAAGAGCCGAAGCTGGAGCTGCCCATGTAGGGCGGGTTGGCCACTACGCAAGTGTATCGTTTCGCCAAAAGCTCGCAGGTCGCTTTTGCTTGCTGCAGCTTTTCTGCCGCGCTTGCCGCGAACATATCGCTCGATGCCACCCGCGCGAGCTGGTCGGCTGTCGCGCTCACGGCCTCAAGCTCGGCTTCAGTCGGGTTCAAAAGGCTGCCGATTTCGTCCAAATGTGCCAAGGCATCCATCAACTGCGGCTGGCCCAGCAGCGGCGCTGTCGCAGGCAACTCTTCGCCATCAATATGCACTGGCGCCACTACGTTGATATTGGCCTGCACGCCCCTGCCAAAGAAACGACGATCGTGCTCGCGAGCGCACATGGCAAGCGCCAGGCTCGCGATTTGCGCCGCACGAGGGTCAATCTCTAAACCGGTAAGGTTGTTCTGCAAAATGAGCTGCGGAATCTCGCGCTCACGATAGCCGCGCTCTTCATACATGGCGAACAGCAAATCGAACGCATACACCAAAATATGGCCTGAACCGCACGCCGGGTCGCACAACGTTATTTCCTCGGGCCCGTTTATGCGAATGAAGTCTTCATGTTCGGCATCGGGCTCAATATAGTATTCCATGCGCTCGCGCAGCCCGCTTTGCGGATTGTTCAGCATCCATAGGCGCCCAAGCGAATTCTCCACCATGTAGCACACAATCCATTCGGGCGTGAACAGCTGCGTTGCCACTGGCAACGTGTCGGCGGTCGCCTTCGACTTCGACTTGAAGAAGTCGTCTTTGGCCTGCGAATTGTAGTACTGGTACATCCAACCCAGAATTTCCACGTGGGTGAGCCAGTCCTCTTCCGGAATGTCTTCAACCATGGCTTGCGCCACGCCGTCGCGCGCCATAAGCCTGTCGGGCAAAAGCAACTCTAAAGCCGAATCCACCGGCTCGAATACATTGGGAATGCAGCTCGCGAGTTCTTGGCATTGCGCCAAGAACAAATAGCGGAACAACGCCTCGTCGTCGCTCGCCTGCTTCAGCTGCAGCACGCGCGCAGCATTAAGCCCCTCGATTTCCAGATCGAGCGCCTCGTCAACGGCCTGCGAGCCGAAGCTTCCATCGGGCCTGCTGAACATACGCACGCGGCTGGGCAGAAAGTCACGCAGCTCCATGAAGCGAATGGCCACCATGCGATTGAACCAGGTATACGCCGCGCGCTCCTTCAAGCGGGCGTTGCCATGGGCCGCATCGCCCTCGCCCAGCTTGGTTTGCAACTGCAGCAGTTCGGCGCGTTGTTCGCGCTCGATGGGCGAAAGCGGCAGCGCGCCCACAGCATCGGCGGCAGCATTGGGCACGCCCTCGGCGGCGATGCCGTATTTTTGCATGCGCAGTTCGACGCCTTGCTCGAGCTTTTCACGAGCCTGTACGCAAAATGTTTTGATGGCAGAATCGTTCATAGTGCCCCCGTTTAGTTCAAGCTAATGGCATCGTTGTCATCCAGGATTTCTAGCAATTTCGCACGCACCGCCTCAACGCATGCGTCAACATCGGCACGCGATCTCAAGGTTTTACGCGGAAGCACGTCACCGCGCTTAATTTCTTTAACGCGAAGCTTTGACGCAGGTGGTACCTGAGACTTCTGATAGACGTTGTTCACGATTTCACCGTTTGCGGTTTCATGAGGAACCGATATCTCGCGCGCAGCCTTCGCTTTCGCTTCCTCCACTGCGGCATCGATTGCACGCTTGGCTTCGCGCGCCTTCTGTTCGAGCCGAAAACATAGGGCGTCAATCGCCTGAGCCGTATTTTTGGCATGAGCCTGCGTTTTCAAGTCCTCGAGCGCCACCTGCGCCTTCAGGAAAGCCGCCTTGGCCGCTTCGGGCTGCTCAGCCTGATCGGCCGCATAGCACTCCAAGCCACGAATTTCGCGATCGAGCGCATCAAGGAATTCCGTCCGATGCGCCGCCACCACTTTGTCGTGCGCATTGCGAATGCGATTGTTCAAATTATTGAGCTGCGGAATCGCCGGCTTGGGCGATTGGAGAATGGCCTTCACCTGGGCAATGGCGTCTTGGGCGTCGCCATCAACTTCCATGCTGTCGCCCTCTTCGGCAATGCTCGCCAACAGTTTGGCCGATTCGTCGAACAGACGCTGCTGATTGGGGAAGAACGCGTCAACGTCTCCCTTCACCTCAGCGAAATTCAAAAGATCATCTTCAGCTTTCTGGAATGCGCGCAGCAACGCCTCGGGGTCGTTTTGCTGCTGTTGCACCTGCATCAGCACATGCACGCCATCTTCTACCGCTTGCTTATAGGGATACGGGTATGCCGGCATGCCCGAATAGTGCGTGCGCAAAAGCTGCTGGCATTGCCCGACGGCTTCCGCCAGTTCGCTTTTCACGCGGCGCACCAGGCCGTCTTCGTCGGCAGGAATGTCGCGCGCGCCCGTGAACTCAGACAGAATTTCACGGCAATCTTTCAGGAGTCGTTCGTTCAGTTTTTCGCGGCGCTTCACTTCGACCTTGCCGATTTCAGTACGTTTGCGCAGATAGCTCGTTATATTACGATTATCGGTCGCAACTATGGTCCCACCGTAAAGAATCGTCGCCTCTTGCGCAGCTAGAAGGCGCGCCACCGTTGCGGCTATATCTATTTCGCGCCAGCCGTACGGTGCGCCTTGGAAACGGCGCTGCACGTCGTCCATGGTAGTTTGCTGATGGATACGTGCCTGAACCGCAAGGTAATCGGCCACTTCCCTACACGCCTGCTCATTGGCACCGCCCCAGCCCTCGATGCCCTGCTGCGCTTCATTCAAAATGCGCACAATGTCGCCGTCGCCCGTCACGGGATCGGTGATATAGGACGCTTTGCTATACACCGATTCGGCGAGCCTGCCGAGCACCTCGTCGAAAACGCCGCGCGCACTTGCGGTGCGCACCTTGATTGCCGCGCCGTCCACGTAACACTCGGCATTGGCCACCGCGTCCTCAAGCAGTTTGGAGGCTTCTCGCTCGTCGAAATTCGCCTGGTTCAGTTTGCCCTTCACGATATCCTGCGTAGAAGGCGGCAACTGGGAAGGGTTCTTCGTTTTTATGTATTTGCGCACTTTGGCAACGCCGAGCAGTACGTCGTAATAGTCTTTATCGTTGTCGAGTACTACTATGGCCTGACCGCTCGATTTCGCCACGAGCTCGTTGTCGCTAGCGCGAGACAAATCGTTCGCCAGGGTCACCACATTCAAGCGCATACCGTTTTGGGCATTGCCGTACATGGAATCGTCTACGCAGCGGTCGAAGGGGAAATCGTTCGCTCCGCGTTTCAAGGCGGTTTGCGTATAAATACCCGCAAACAGATTCTTTTTAATTGCCTCTATTACCTCGGCCGAATCGACCTGGGTTTCGGCGATTTCGCGAGCAATTTCTTGCTCTTCGTCGGTGAGGAAGTTGTAGACATCGCCCTGGCGCGCCACATAGTTCTCGCGAACCAGACGGTCGAGCGACGCCTTCACCTGCTCACGCAGGGCAACCTTGTCGACGCCCATATCGTCGGTCATCAAAATGGTGAGGTTGTTCACCGTGGCCTTGATGTAGTTGATGTATCGAATAAGGTAAAGCAGCTTGAGCAGGCGCACGTCTTCGGGTATAAGGCCGCGCCCGGCTTCGGCGGCTTCGCTCGCGCGAACGACCACCTGGATAATGCCGTGGTCGAGGTCTTTCGAAATGGTGTCGAAGAAACGCCAGAATGGCACGAGAGTGGTGACACCTTCGCCCTGCACCGCCTGTGCCGATTCCTGGAACGCCGAAAGCATGCTGCGTTCGCCGGTTGACATATGCGCAGCCTTCACGCCATGCTTGCGTATTTCGGTCATCACGTCGGGCAACACCTTGAACTGATAGTTCACAAACGGGTAGCTTTCTGTGAAATCGGCCTGCGAGGCATAACCAACCAAATCGCCACGCGATTCTTCAAATGTGAACAGGTTCTTCAGCACGGCGCTTTGCTGTGCGTATTCCTGAGCAAGGGCGAGCTCGGCCGGCTCGGTTTTCTCGAGCACGCGGCGCTTAATGACCTCATCGACGCTCGAGCTCGAAAGCGAAAGGCGCGTGTTGAAGCGGCCTTGAATCTTCGAGAAATCATCGCCAACAATAAGCGCAACTTCGTCGATAGCCTCTTGGCTCGTGACCATCACCCACACGCGGCCGCCGCAACGCGAGCCGAATTCTTCGACAACGGTCTGCAGGTTTAGCATAAGACTTTGGTCGTCGCCGATGAACTGCCCCACTTCGTCGGCCATGAACAGCAGACGGAACTGGCCGCCGTGCTCAGCCGCGCGCGCTTCGCAATAATCATTGACCTGCTTGGCAAACGTGTCAATGGCAATAACGTCGTCTTCTTCGCCATCGAACCAGCTTGAAGCGGCTTGCTCGCTCCATCCAAGCACTTGCTGCAGCACTTCAACGATATCGTCTCTGTAATAGCTGTACGCATCGCGCGATTCCACCCACGCGCCGCCATTGATTCGCTCGAACGCATCGCGGAACTGCTGGGTTTTACCCTGCTCGTCGATAAACGCCTCGAGCTTGGCCAAGCGCAAATCTTCGCCGAAAAAACCGCAGTTCTCATAGAACACACGCTCGAATGCGCGCAGCAGCGCCGTACGCGCCGTATCGCCGCTTTTCCAGTGGGCGCCTTTGTTGTCAACGTTGAACAAAATGGCTTCCGTGGGCACTTCGGCGCAACGGCACATGCTGGCATACACCATTTCGTCTTTGATTTTGCCTTTGAAATAGTCGATAGAGGGCCTGCCGTCTACCACCTTGTTCGACAACAGGTACGACAGCATCTTCAAGAAGTGCGATTTACCACTGCCAAAGAAGCCCGAAATCCACACGCCGATTTTATCGGTGGGCGCGTCGAGGGCGCGGGAATAGCTTTCGAAGAAATGCGCAAAATGCCCCTGCAGCTCGCGCGTGACCACGTATTCGGAAAGCTCCTGTTTAATGGAGCGTTCGTCGTCTTGGGAAACTTTGATGACGCCGTTGATAGAACGGTTGATGTCTTTCTCAAACATGTCGCGAATAATCACCGCAAGCCTCCTATGCGATATCGAAGGCGCGGTAATAGTTGCCGTCGCCTAGCTTATTGAACAGGTTGAAAGAGCGCCCATCAAAGCGACCTGGATAGGCCACGATCACGGGAATGTCACTGAAGCCAACGTGCATGTTGTCGAGTAAGGTATGCACACGAAGCAATGGGTATACCTCGCCAACGCCCGTAAGCAGCAGCACGTCGCCGGGCTTGTGCGGCTCATAGTCGAGCGCGGCGGCAAACGCTTCAGGCGTGGCGATTTTGCTGAGTTGTTTGAGCTGGTGATCGCAGCCGTGTTTGAGTTCCTGTTTGGGAACGGCGGCCAGAATGCGCTTTTTCTCGAGAATGCCGAGGAATGCGTCATAAAGGTTTTTCACGATGAGGTTGCACGGCAGAGCGCCTTTTGCGACGTCGGCCTGAAGATCGGCCACGAACGCGCGCATTTCAAGCTCGAGCGACGCGTCGTAGCAGAACGTGAAAAAGCCTATTTCGTTGCCCAGGCCTTTGTTTTCCAGGAAATCTTGTTCGCAAAGGCGTTCGCGCAGCACCTTGCAGCGATGGTCGAAATCGACCCGAGCGCGCGCGGCCTTAGAATGCGCTTGGAGCACATCGTATGTCGTTTCCGACTGGGGGGCCATCTACATCGCCCCCAATCCTGAGAGCGCGGCGGCGATATCGGCATCGCCGTTTTCTTTCATGGCCGATTCAACTTCAAAGTCGAGCATGAGCGGCGAAAGATGGCCGCCCTTCGTAGAATCGAGCATGCCAACGTTTATCAGGCAGCTCGCAAGCGTCGATTTAATGCGATAGACCGTCGCATCACTCCATGTGGCAGCTTCTGCATTTTCCAATTGGTAGCGCGTAAAAAACGCATTCATGTCAACGCGCGTGAACGTGTAATCGAGACACACCAGACGATCGGCGATTTCGGCGCCTATGAATGCGCGCATCAACTCGTATCGGCGAATCATGGCATAGAGGTTCGCCTGCCCGGCGGCTTCGGGCGCGCCATGGGCAATCAATTCAGTAAGACGAGCGGCGGCTTCACGAGACTCGGGCGAACCGTCGGCATTTTCGAGGGCATCGAGACGCTGCAGGCATGCGCGGGCACGATCGGCCAGCATGCGTTCCGTGCCATATTGAAACAGGTTTTCGCGCTTAACGCGCTGGATTATTTCGTCGTCAGGTTCACCTTGCGTGCGCAAGTCGGCGACGATGCGCATTTCTCGAAGAAGGAATTGCTCTCGAGTGAGCGACCCCCCCCGACGCGATTTCTAGGTTGTGCCACGAAGAACTCCTCTATTCGCGACGTTGGTTGCCTTGGCGGCGGTAAACCGCCTTTTATTCGCCCAATATGATAACCCTTGCTTATGGTTTAAACGCGCTGCGGCAGCCGTTTGCCCGATTTATCCAGCAGCGGCCACCGAAAGGGACCCCACATGCAATTTAGGCCATCGTTTTTATCTCTAATCACCATACCGCCAAAGCGGCGAAATCTGTTGCGCAACAGATGCGTTCGCCAGCCCCGCCTCGGTTTGCGCGACGAAACGCACACCACTATTGCGAAGGCCCGCCCAACACCGCGCGCATCGGGCGGGCCACACGCCTTCATGCGGGGTTCCCTATTCCATGTACCATGAATAACCAGCGGCCTCAATAAGACGCTTAAGCTCTTCGTCGTCGGGATATAGTCTCGCAACAGTATACGACGTGAATTTGTTATAGAACCAGGGGTCCCATTCCTCGTCTTTTGTCCTGATGGGAACGCCTATTCCGAGGAGCGCGACGATAATATCGCGCGCCGCATCGAGCCGTTCTTGCTCGATATGCCCATGAGACTTAAAGCCCCAACCAGAAGTGAGGAAATCAATCACACGCGTGACAAAATTTCTAGGGCCTTTGAGCTTTCGATATTCAGTCGGCTTCAGCGCCTCGTATGTCGCAGCGTTCGTGAAATCGAAATCGTTGTCGCGCAGAAATTCGAAGAGTTCCATGCTGCAGTTTCGCGTCAGCCCATCGAATATATACACGTCGCCCAGGCCGCCCGGAAACTTCCTTCCAGACCATTCGAAGAATTCTTCGGCCAATGCAATGTCGGGCACTTCGCACAGCTCGGCGAAGAAAACACGGCGTTTCTCATTCCACGTGAACTTCCCCCTGCTTGCCGCACCCGGCTTGAAACCGACTTCTGCAAAACGCACCGCGCGCAAGGCGTCGAGCTCTTCGACCTGCTCGGCGAAATCGGGGGTTTCCTCAAGCACAGCTCTCGTTTTCTTTATATCGTCAAGCGTGAACTTCAACTTGCGAATGAGAATGCTCATGCCTTCCTTGTCATCGCGATTCATGGCCAGCGTAACGGCCTCGCAAGGCAAAACGCGGCCGCTGGAACTATCTGTCAACACGACCGACGAATCTTTCTTATCTTCCACAAGAGCAGGCAGAAGACCGGTTCTCACGAATTCTTGGCGTTTGAGATTTTTGACCTCTTCGGGCATATTGTGCTTGAGCCAGCGATACGCCTCGATGTTCCACGACCCCAAAAGCTCGCGCTTGATGCCGAAAGAATTGGCATCGAAATCGCTGGGCGAAACCGCACCATGTTCATCGTAGAACAGCTGAGCCACACGAGGCTCGCAATGGAACAGCGCCCGAACCCTCGCTGCCGCCTCCCCAGATTTATAACCAAGAAGGTAAGGCAGCTCCAGGCTCGCGCCCTTGCTCGATAGCAACTTATAAACGTCGTAATCTTCCTTGTACCAATATTGCCGGCCAATGCCGTACTCATAGTAAAAGTTGGCTTCAAAGGGGTAAAATTCCGTGCAATACAGGTCGAAGCAGGGAATTGGAACCTTCATTCCGTAAAGGCTCGTAACCCCCGACACAACCTGTTCGAATGCCTCGAGCCACGTTTTTCCCTCGTAACCCCCCGATAGGTCGTTTTTGCGCGAAAAAGCCCCGTTCGAAATTCGATGTTTATCTTCTTGCCAGGAGGCAACTTCTTCCCGGGAATACGGCACGCATCCCGTGTATAAAACGATCAGGTCTTTCAACTGGCGCGCCACGGGCCCGTTCTCGAATTCGGCCTTGTGCGCTTCCTCTTCGGCCCTCGCCCGTTCCTCTTCGGCCTTCTCCAAATCGGCGCGTTTATGCGCATAGAGCTTCTGGGCGTTCGGGCTTGTCAACGAGAGCTTGCCGCGCTCCGCAGGCTCTGAATCGAGCATAGTGCGAGCAACGGAGAGAAGCTCACCTTCGTCGGTCGGGTCAAGCTCAACCTCCACGCGCATGTATCCCGAAAACGGGTTGACGTTAATCGCTTTCGCTTTCAAATGCGGCACAATGCACGCTAAAGCAGCTCGTTTTGTATTGGGAAGCGATGCAGGTGTACACAAAAAGCCCAGCTCATGGCCAAATACGTCGCAAACCTGAAGCTCAATGGGGCTCGACGAATCGCTTTTCCAGTTCGATCGCAGCACAACTTCGTCACCCTCACGCATGGTGAACATGCACTCTTTATGCTCGCCTTCCCCTGAGCCGCTCACGGCGTATTTTGCTGGCATCGCAGCCATTTCGGAACGAATAGCGCGGGCAACTTCGCTCCACGAGAAGCCAATGCAGGGGTCAATCGGATCTTCGGAATCGTTCGCGGCGGAAACGCTCACGGAGGTTTCATTTAGACTGTCGAGTGAACCATCGGACCGAGGCGCGAATGTAGGCAGCCCCGATTTCGCGGCAAACAATTCCGCGTAGTCGGCTTGCTGCACCGCAAGATCGCGCACCGCAGCACCAATGGCAAGCTTCGCAACCCGAAACACAGCCGCGCTCTGGGCATTTCCGTTAAAGGAATCAGCGGCGCACGCGAGCGCTTTTTTGCCAAACTCTTCAAACGTTACGCCGACATCGCCAACCACGAAATCGCTCGTCCCGTTCGCCACCGTATAGCCGCCCTGCTCGACGCCGAGCTCCACGCGCAAGTCTTTGCTTTCTTCATGCGTGTGGCACGCTGCTATTGTATACGAGCCATCGGGCAGGGACGACACGAATCGCGCGATTTCGGGCGCCGCGTCGCCGCGCAGCATCACAAACTTCACGCTCAGAATATAGAGGTTTTTCCTGGGCATCGACACGAACAGTTCAGGCTCATATTCGTCAACATATTCTTTACGTCTATGCAGAATGACCTCGGAATCGATTTTCGGATTGAATGCCAAAACGGGCTCACGACAAAACGGCGTATGGATTTTCAACTCGAGCTCGCTCAACGACCACGAGTCGCAATAGGGCTCTACCTCAATTGGCTCGGAAACCTTTTTCCCTACACCGTAATAGTTCCGCTCCTCATCGACTCCATAGGGCAGCTCGCTGATGATTTCTCGCGCTTCAAAAAGATTGCGATACATCGCGCCAAGCATCGTGCGCGCGCATTCCTCATCGCCAATCGCAACAAGATAGTTGAATGTTGGCTTGAACTTGGTTGAACCGTTCTTTGTGGAAGACCTTCCCTTCCTCGTTGCGCTTGGCATTCGCACCACCCTTTCGGCCTAATCCGTGATGTATAAACACGATGAATCGACCATACACCCGAAAACGCGAAAGTTGTTGCGCAACAAATTGAGCGAAGACAATGGCCTAGTAAGACCATCTGCCAAGAGTTCGCAAACACCATGCTCGAAACCTGTTAAACGCTACGAGCACTTAACAGGTTGAAACGCAAAAATCGCCCAACACCCTTCCCTAGTCCGAACCTGTTAAATGCTCGTAGCGTTTAGCACAAGCATTTAGCAGGCGGCGTTCAGCAACTTCTGCTCGGCGCAACAGCGAGTCATGTCAGCATCGTATACATACTTTCAACTTTCGCGTCCTATTCATTTCGAATGCGTTAAACTTCAAAGTTATGCCTTTGACCGAATATTCTTGATACTTTGCCGAAGGCATGCAAGCAACCCCTCTTTTAAAGGAGCAATCGTGACGAAGAAGATCATCCTGGATTGCGATCCAGGACACGACGACGCCGTCGCCATCCTGCTCGCGCTGGGCAACCCCGAAATCGAGCTTTTGGGCGTGACCACCGTCGGAGGCAACCAAAGCCTCGAAAAGGTGACTTACAACGCCCGCGCGGTGCTCGAAAAGGCGCACGCCACCGACGTGGCCGTGTACGCCGGATGCGACCGCCCCATCGTGCGCCCGCAGGAAGTGGCTGCCTCGATTCACGGCGAAAGCGGCCTGGATGGCGTCGAGCTGCCCGTGCCCACCCGCCCGCTCGAGCAGAAGCACGCGGTGAACTACATCGTGGAAACCATCATGGCAAGCGAGCCGGGCACCATCACCTTGGTTCCCACCGGCCCGCTCACCAATATTGCGATGGCCGTGCGCATGGAGCCGCGCATCGTTGAGCGCGTGAAGGAAGTCGTGCTTATGGGCGGCGGCTACCACGTGGGCAACTGGAGCGCCGTGGCCGAGTTCAACATCAAAGTCGACCCCGAAGCCGCCCACATCGTGTTCAACGAGAAGTGGCCGCTCACCATGGTTGGCCTCGACCTCACGCACCAAGCGCTGTGCACGCCCGCCGCGCAAAAGAGGATCGAAGAAGTTGGCACGCCGCTCGCTACATTCGTCTCGGGCCTCATGGACTTCTTCCGCAAGACCTACCAAGACAACCAAGATTTCGTGGATCCGCCGGTGCACGACCCCTGTACGGTCGCTTACCTCATCGACCCCACGTGCGTGGAAACGCGCCGCTGCCCGCTCGACGTGGAAATCCACAGCGAGCTCACTCTGGGCATGACGGTCGCCGACCTGCGCGGGCCGGAGCCTTCTGCCGAGGAATGCCACACCCAAGTGGCAACGAAGCTCGACTTCGACAAATTCTGGAACCTCGTGACTGACGCTATTGAAAGGATCGGCTAAGTTAGCATGGCCGCTGAATCTACCAAACCCAAAACTCTCGACGAGGGCGGCAAGAACATCGTTGCCCTCATGGTCGCGCTGCTCGTGGCCATCTTCGCCTTCCAGCTCAACGCTTCTATGCTCTCACCCGCGCTTGTGGCGATGCAAAACGAGTTGAACACCACCGCCACCGAAATCGGTAACACGCAAACGGTGTTCTTCACGGCCGCCGCGCTGTTCTCGCTGTTCCTTCCCCGCCTGGCCGACATCGTAGGCCGCAAGAAGGTGCTCAGCGGCATGCTTCTGATTACCGCCATCGGCTGTATCGTGAGCGCCGCCGCGCAAGACGTGACCATGCTCATGGTGGGCCGCATCATGCAAGGCGTTGCCGGCCCGGTTGTGCCTATGTGCCTTATCATGCTGCACACGCAAGTGACCGAAGAGGCCCGTTATACCAAGCTGATGGCCATCCTGACCTCGGTCAATGGCGGCATCGCAGGCGTTGACGCCATTCTGGGCGGCTGGCTTGCCGGCAACTTCGGCTTCCGCTCGGTGTTCATCTGCATGGCCGTCGTTGCCGTGCTCGCCGTGGTGCTCGTGTGGTTCTGCTCGAAGGAAAGCAAGGCCGAAGGCTCGCCGAAAATGGACTGGGCCGGCGTGGTTACGCTCGGCATCGCGTTTCTTTCCGCCTACTTGGCCATCAACGAGATTCAGAAGCTGGCTAAAGCCGACCTCGTGATGGTGGCCGTGCTGGTGGTCGTTGCCGCCGTGTTCTTCGTGGTGTTCTGGAACATCGAAAAGAAGAAAGACGCCCCCATGGTGTCTACCCACTATTTGAAGCAGCGCCGCACGTGGGGCCTGCTGCTTACCACGCTGCTTACCATGACCGGCGTGTTCGCCATTATGAACGGCGTCGTGCCCGCCATCGCGCAAGACGAAGCCTGTGGCGTTGCTATGGGCGCCGACGTGGTGAGCTTCGCCACACTAACCCCGTATGCGCTGCTCGGCCTGTGCTTCGGCCCCGTTGCCGGCATTCTTGCCAGCAAATTCGGCTACCACGCCGTGCTGCGCGCGGGTCTCGTGGTGTCCATTTTGGGCGCGCTGTTCGGCATTTTCGTCGCGCACAACACGAGCATCGCCACGCTTGTCGTGATTTCGGTCGTACTGGGCATTTCCTATGCAGGCACCGCGAACATCATGCTGAACGGCCTGGGCATCGTGCTTTCCCCGAAAGACAATACAGGCTACCTGCCGGGCATGAACGCAGGCGCGTTCAACCTGGGCGCAGGCCTTTCTTTCGCCGTGCTGTACGCCGCTATGGACGCCTACGCCGCGCAGGCGGGCGCCGCCGGCGGTTATGCTGCCGCCATGGTCATGGGCGCCATCCTGCTGGTGCTGGCGCTGGCAACTTCGTTCCTTATTCCAAAGGCCGAGGACGCCGACAACAGCTAGTCTCATTTGCGCCGGCTGCGCGTCCGGTCGCGCAGCCGGCGTTTCTGCACGAGGTTGCGCCTTCCTGGCAGGAATCACCGCGACTAGGTATTCTTGTTGATAGCGAATTCGCTTCTCGAGGGCTTTCCCGCTAGAAATAGCCCTCGAGAAGCAACATTTGGATGTCATCTTTCTTTCAAATTTCGCAAGTTTCAAAAGATCTAATTGTCGCGTTTTCTACCAAAACAGCCCCAGCTTTAAGCAAAAAAGACCCACTCGCGACTCCCTCGCCAAAAGCAAGCCGCGCTTAGTGTTCCCTGGCGAGTGCATCGAACGCTTTCCAATGCACTCGAATGCATTCGCCAAAGAACACATCCCACCCGACCATCATTCGATTCCACGTAACGCGAAGGATCATCATGAGCAAAGTCATCGTTTTCGGCAGCCTGAACATGGATCTATCCATCGAGAGCGACCACATGCCCAATTTGGGCGAAACCATTATCGGTCGCGGATTCATCACCAACCCCGGCGGCAAGGGCGCAAACCAGGCCGTAGCTGCAGCGAAAATGGGTGCCGCGGTGTGCATGCTGGGTGCCGTGGGCGCTGACTCATTCGGCGACCAGATGATTGCAAGCCTCGCCGAGCACGGCGTGACGTGCGAATACATCACGCGCTCGGAAAGCTGCCCAACAGGCGTGGCCATTATCACACGCGTATGCGGCGACAACTTCATCACCATTGACGCAGGAGCAAACGCAAGCACTCGCATCGATGCAGTGCGACGCGCGCTCGACGAAGTGGCCGAACCGGGCGACGTGTTCTTGGTTCAGCTGGAATGCGACTACGAAACCACCTGGGCCGCGCTTGCCGAAGCGTGCAAACGAGGCCTATACGTGGCAATAAACCCCGCCCCCGCGCACGAGATCCCCGAAGCCGTGCTGCCCTGCCTGGATTTGGTGGTGGTGAACGAGGGCGAATGCGAGATGATGACGGACATCTACCCCGCCGATGCGACGAGCGCTCGCGCCGCCGCCGACAAACTGAAAGAAAGCGGCGTAGGCTGCGTTGCCATTACGCTGGGAGCGCGTGGATCGATGGTGTTTTGCGGCAATGAAACCATTGAATCGGTGCCGCCGAAGACGCACGCAATCGACACCACCTGCGCAGGCGACACCTATATCGGCGCGATGGTCGCAGGATACGCACGTGGCCTGTCGCTCGCTGACTCAGTAGCGCTCGCCACGAAAGCAAGCGCCATGGCCACCACGAAGGTGGGCGCCCAGCAATCAATCCCCACGCTCGCCGAGGTCGAGTAACTCAAGGCCCCAGTAAGCGAAACCTGTTAAATGCTCGTAGCGTTTAACAGGTTTCGCTGGCCTAATGATCCCGAAATCGAGATTGGCCCCAAGGCGCCCGGCCGCCTCAAGCACCTTGACGCCTGAGGCGGAATCAATATCGGCCGCATCAAACAGTGCCGCAGCAAAACCATCGAACCTGGTGATGCCGAATTCACCAGACAGGGGATCATACAGCACGCCTAAGAAAACGCGTTACATGCTACGAGTATCAGCGCGTTCACAATGGGCGGAAAGCATCGCTATGCCTCTTCCAGCTTCACGCGGAAGCTAATGGCGCGGGTGGTATCGAGCCCGTCGAAGCGCACGATATAGGCTCGCTTCTGCATATCGATTTCCTCGACGATGCCTTCGCCGAACACGGCATGACGCACGCGGCTGCCCTGACGAAATCGCACATCGGCACTCATGCCGGCAATCCACTGGTCGTTGGCCGCATACGCGGCGCGCGCAGCCTCGAGCGCCGTTTGGTCTGGCTTATGCGAAAACATCAGACACTCAGGGTCGATATCGAGCAGGAACCGCGACGGATAGCGCGGCGTGCCCTTATGCGTGAAGCCTTCGGCCTCGGTAAGGTACAGGCCGTCTTCGGCGCGCGTCATAGCAACGAACGCGAGCCTGCGTTCTTCCTCCATTTGCTCGCGCGTACGCGTTTTCTTCGAAGGCAGCACGCCTTCGCTCATCGAACACAAAAACACATGCTTGAACTCCAAGCCCTTCGCCGCATGAATCGTCATGAGCTTCACCTTATCGGCTGAGCCATCCATCGCGTCGGCGTTGGTGAGCAGCGCCACATGCGACAGATAATGTTCGAGCGTCACTTCCTCGCCGCACGTGGTTTCGAACTCATAGATGCTCTGTTTGAGCTCGGCCACATTATCGAGCCGCTCTTGGCTTCCCTCGGTGCGCAGCATGCGATCGTAGCCGCTCTCGTTAAGCACAGCCGCCATAACATCGCTTACCGCACGCCCCTCGAACTGTCCGCGGAATCGCTCGACGAGTGTCAGAAGCTGCTTTGCCTTGGTGCGCTTGAAAATCTCATCGTCGATGGTTTGCTCGAGCGCCTCGTACAGCATGCACTCATGTTCATCGGCCCACTCGCGCAGAAATGCCATGCGTCGCTGGCCCATGTTGCGTTTCGGCACATTCGCCACGCGCGCAAACGATAAATCATCTTGATACGCCACGAACCGCAAATAGCTCAGCGCGTCTTTCACTTCGCGACGGCCAAAGAACGGAACTCCAGAATACAGCGTATAGGGAACTTTGGCCTGCATTAATGCTTCTTCTACTGCCCGCGATGCATAATGCGCGCGATACAGCACCGCCATGTCGCGATACGCCACCCCAGCCTCATGCAGCTTCTGGGCGCCTTCCGCAATCCACGCCGCTTCTTCTTCAGGCGATTTTGCATGGTGCCACACCGTGGGACCATGAACGTCGCGCTGCGCCTCGAGCCGTTTGGGAATGCGCTGTTTGTTTTTCTCGATGAGCGAATTCGCCACACCGAGCACTTCAGGCGTGCTGCGATAATTCTCGGTCATAAGAATGGTCTTGCAACCCTCGTGCGCATCGGCGAAATCGAGCAGGTACCGAACGTCGGCGCCACGCCATGTATAAATCGTTTGATCAGGGTCGCCCACGACGAACAGGTTGCGATGGTATTCAACAAGCTTTTCCATGAGCGCGATTTGCAGCGCGTCGATATCTTGAAACTCATCGATCATGACGTACTCAAGACGCTGTTGCCACTTCAGCGCAATATCGGGAAAATGGTCGAAAATATGCAGCGTGATAATGATGAGGTCGTTGTAATCGAGTCCAAAGCATTTTTTCTGCTGATACAGATACCCATAGAAAATGATGTCGTCAACTTTGCGCGCATCAAGGTATTTCTGCTTGAGCTCCGCCAGCGGAAGCGAGATAAGATCAATATAATAATCGGGGCGCTCAATCGTTTTCAAAATCTCGATCATATCGCGCGCCTTGCCGAAGGTTTTCTCGCGCAGGGTGATTTTGCGCTCATCGTAAATCACCTGTAGCATCGCGTCGATATCGGCATTGTCGAGCACCAGAAAGCTTTGCGGGTACCCCACGGCATGCGAATCTTCCTGCAGCACCGAAACGCAGAAGCTATGGAACGTGCAAATGTAACCCGTATCGTTATCGCCCGTCACGCGACGAATGCGCTGGCGCATTTCGTTGGCCGCCTTATTGCTGAACGTGACGCACAAAATATTGCCCGGCAGAATGCCCAGGTCGTTGACCAAGTACGCGAACCGATGCGTGAGCGCGCGCGTTTTGCCCGTGCCAGCACCCGCGATCACGCGAACGAAGCCCTCAGTCGTGGTAACGGCTTCGAGCTGCGCAGCGTTCAGCTGAGGCTCCTCAGGCGTCGCAAGCCCCGTAGCTTTTTGTATGCTCGTGAAATATGTTTGCTCGTTTTCCATGAGGAACAGTATAGCAAAAGCGAACAGGTGTTCCTATATAAAAGTTAATGTGCCTGGCGAGACATGCGCTTCCGCTTCGGTCAAGTCCTGCTCGCAACGAAGGCACCACTGGCGCCTTCTGCTCGTGCGGAATCTATCGGAAACGCACGTCTCGCCAGGCAAACCACATCATATCGATGCCTTGGTCGGCAGACCAAAGCGCTTTCGGTACGCAAGCCGCAGCTCGAACCCGAAACGCGCCGCCAGATCACCGCACAGTATCGAGCCAACACCTTAATCATCAGACCAAAGTATTACCTGTTCTCAATGTTCCCGATATTCTTCAGTTCGATCGAAATCATGCCGTTCGGCATGCTTACAAATTCGATGAAATCGGGGTTGTGCGAGTACTCCGTAGGGAAAGTGATTTCGATGCCAGTATCGGTACGAATTTTGTGGTTGCGAGCCAAACGCTGCGCCGCCTTCTTCTCCATAGGTACCTTGTCGGGCAAGTTTTCGGCTGCGACCGCTTCTTCAAAACGCTTCTGCATAGGCTCGTCATCGAACACTTCTTCGGCTATGTCCCACGGCGCAAGATACGCCGAATCATCGGCGTTTTCGTTCACGTAAGCCTTTGCCTTTGAAGCGGCTACAGCCGTGTTCGCGCCGAATTCCTGCGCGACTTCCTCAACGATACGCGTCACTGTGTCGACGACTTCCTTGCTCGACGCTTCACTTGAGCATTGCAGCAAGCCCTCGGGCAAAAGCAGACGATTCTCACCCGAAATCTCGCGTTCCTTGTCACAGAACAGCACTTCGAGCGTTTTGCTTTCCACGAGCGCGTAGCTCGAAAGCTTCTGCGAAGGATTCGGCAAAATGGCGTGATGGCGCTCGATGTCAACACGCGTGCCGAGTTCTCCCCCGCCCACTTCATGCATGAATGCAGGGCGGCTATTCAGCAAAGCCACAACAAAGTAGCGTTTGCCCTGCGCCTCATATGCGGCTTCCTGGTCTTCCTCAGGCGTATCAGTTGAAACCTTGGGCGCATCATCTTCGAAGTCGGCAACGAGCACGTCGCAGCTTTCAGGCGATTCCATATGACCCAACTCTTCGGCGATGAACTGAGCGCACTGGCGCGACAGGCTCACGAAATCGACCTGATTGGCGAAATAATCGCGCACCTCGCCCTCAAACGACGAGTCGGGCTCAAATTCGCCACGGCGATTTTCCACGCTCGAAAGCGCTTTTCGGCACGTCTTGCCCACATACGACTTCACCTTGCGATCAGAAAGATCGAGCTCCTCTTCGGAAAACACGTTCACGCACGACTCGAAGTCGCACACATGAAGAATCGCATGGTTCACACGCAGCATACGCACTCACTTTCAAACGCCAACAAACACGGCATTCCATGGTAGCGAACTTCACCAAGCGTGCGGCCCATTCCCCGAGAAAACCCAAGAACGCGCCCCGGCCAAAAATCTGTTAAATGCTCGTAGCATTTAACAGGTTTGGGCAAAAAAGAAGAGCCCGCGATTTCTCGCGAGCCCTTCTGTAAGAAGCAGGTGCTTCAGGCGAACCACCAAGGCTTAGTGAGCCAGGTCGTCCTTGCCGGAAATGTTGTGCTTCTCGATGTCGTAGGTCAAACCGCCGTGCTCTTTGCCGAAGAACATGAGCATGGAGGGGGCCAGACCCTCGATGTTTGCCAGGTACGCATGCAGCAGCGTAAAGGCGATGAACACGAACATCATGAAGTAGTGGATGATGCGCACGCTCATAGCGCCACCGAGACCAGCAATAGCGGCCTCGAACAGCGGCATGTTCGCGCAGGGCGGCCACAGGCACAGACCGGTAAAGAACATGAAGATAATCAACACAGGAATGCACAGGTAGCTGATCTTCTGCGGAACGCCAAGCTTAGCGGACAGCGGGTGATCCTTCTTGAGGAACAGGTAATACTTGATCCACTGCGGGCCCTGGTGAAGGTTGTCGGCCTGAGGCAGCCACGTTTTGTAGTCGGGAACCACTTCGCGGGTGCCAGCGGTCGGGGCGCTCTTCACGATGAAGGCAAGCACAACACGCAGCAGGCAGTTGATGAAAAGCACGAAGCCAAAGGCAATGTGCAGGCCACGGGCAATGCCCATGAACTCAGGCCAGTACGGGAAGTGAATCGCAAAACCGGTGACGATAAGAATCACCATGGAAACGAGGTTCACCCAGTGAGTGAAGCGGAACGGAGCCGGATGGGCCTCACGGTAGTGTGCGAGATGTGCCATCTTACTTCACCCCCCACGGGCTGGTTACGGTCTCGAACTTCTTGCCGGTCTTCGGCTCGACGATATGCACAGCGCAAGCGGTGCAGGGGTCGAAGCTGTGAACGGTACGCAGCGCGTTGATCGGCTTTTCCACATCGGCAACGGGCACGCCGATGAGAGCCTGCTCCAACGGGCCATAGTTGCCCTTCGGGTCGTGCGGAGAGAGGTTCCACGTGGACGGAATGATGATCTGGTAATCGGTGATCTTGCCGCCCTTGACCTTCTCGGAATGGTAGAGAGCGCCACGCGGGGCCTCCCAGAACGCGGTGCCTTCGCCGTCGCTCTTCTCGGGAGCGCGGAAGTACTCAGAGTCGCCGCTCTTGATAGCTTCGCACAACTCGTTGACCCATTCCTTCATCAGAGTAGCGATATAGAGGGTCTCAACCTGGCGGGCAGCCGTACGACCGAGCGTATTCTGCAGAACAGAAAGGTCGCCAGCCTGAGCGCCCAAGGCCACGAGCATCTCGTCGACGTGCTGCTTGACGAACGGAACGCCACGCTTATAAGCGACGAGCACGCGAGCGAACGAGCCGGTCTCGAGAGACTTGCCATCGTAGAGCGGGCACTTGTCCCAGGTGTAGCGATCGTTGACGTCGTACTCAGTAAATGCGGGCTTGGTGTCCTGCTCGAACGGCGGCAGGTCGGCGTCGCCCTCGTACCAAGAGTGGCCAACGTACTCGGTGATCTTCGACTCGTCGGGGTCGGAGATGTTGAAGCTCTCGTCGAGAACGCCAGCAGGCAGATAGCGGTTGCGCATGCGATCGGCGTAGGAAGTGCCCTCGTCGAACGGGCTCTCGAACACGCCCCAAGCAGCATAGCGGCCAATGCCCTTGCCGAACGTGGTGGCCTCGGGATAGAACTTCGCGATGGCCAGCGTGTCGGGAATCATGGTATCGGCGACCCACTGATACACCTCGTCGACGAGGCCCTTCAGGTCGTCAAGCTTCTCGGCGGTGGGAACGAATGCCGTGCCGCCAGGAACGATGGTCATGATGTGGGGCATCTTGCCACCGAGCAGCGCCGCGATCTCGGAAGCCTTCGACTGCATCTGCAGGGCTTCCAGGTAATGAGCGGTGAGGATAAGGTCGGCCTCGGGAGTCATGTTGTACTCGCCGGTGTCGAACCAGTTGCCGCTGAAGATGGAGAGCTGGCCGTTGTCGGCGAACTTCTTCAGGCGATCCTGCAGGCCAACGAAGTCGGCAGACGGGGTGCCCAGCTCAGCCGCCAAGTCGTAGGCGTCAGCCGCATCGGCGCCAAGGGCGTTCAGCGGGTTCACGTAGTCAAGGCCGGCCAGGTTGTACAGCCACAGAATGTGGCTGTGCAGGAACTGCGCGCCCTCAACGAGGTTGCGAATGATGCGGGCGTTGTTGGGAATGGTAATACCCAAAGCCTGCTCAGCCGCGATGGAAGCGGAATGCATGTGTGAAACGGGGCACACGCCGCAGATGCGCTGCACGATGTAAGCGGCATCTTCGGGGGTGCGGTCGCGCACGACGAGCTCCATGCCACGGAAGCAGCCGCCGGAAATCCAAGCGTCGGTAACGACGCCGTCGGTAACCTCCATCTCGGCGCGAAGGTGACCCTCGATACGGGTAATGGGGTCGATAACGGAACGCGTCATTTACTCGTCGCCTCCTTTCTTGGCGTCAGATTTCGGGGCGTCGTCATACACGCCGATGGACTTTTCGGGATGCTTAGCGTCCCAAGCGCGCTTCTTCTCGAACTCGGCGCCGTTCGGCACGCGGCCGGCGGCCTTCATGCCGAAGCCATGGATGACCAGGGCGACAGCTTCGATGCCGAGGACGGCAGCAGCAATGGTGCCAGGCTGGAACTTGAAGTCGCCGATGTTCAGATCGCGATGACGCTTGAAGAACGGAGTGTTGACCTCGATCCAGTTCTGGCCCGGGTTGTTCGGGTTGGCTTCGCAGCAGCCGATGCAGGGAGCGCCGGCTTCAACGCACCAAGAACGACGGTGGTTATAGCGAACAACGCCGCAGTTGGCCTTGGTTTGCGGACCACGGCAGCCCAGCGGGTACAGGCAGTAGCCCTTAGCCTCTTCGGGAGAACCGAACTGGTAAACGAATTCGCCGTTCTCGAAGTGGCCACGACGCTGGCAATTGTCGTGAATGGTCTGGCCGAAGATCTGCGTGGGCTTGTTCTCGGCGTTGAGCTCGGGCAGCTCGCCCAGCAGCAGGTACTGGATGAGCACCGCGCAGAGCCACTCGGGGTTCGGCGGGCAGCCCGGGATGTTGATGATAGGCACGTTGATGCCCTGCTCCTTGAGGAACGCCTGCACGCCCGTCGCGTTAGACGCGTTGGGAGCGGCAGCCATCCAGCCGCCATTGACGGCGCAAGAGCCGAGCGCGACAACCGCGGTCGCCTTTTCGGCGGCCTCGATCAGGTGCTCATTGCCGGTTTTGCCAGCAACGCGAAGCGCATTGCCGTTCCAACCGTTGAGCACGGCGCCTTCATACACCAAAATGTAGTTGCCGGCTTCGATGGTCTGCTCCTTGGCCTTTTCCATCGAATGGCCCGCAGCAGCGGACAGGGTCTCGCTGTAGTTGAGCGAAATGAGCTCGAGCACGACGGCGGCAGCGTCGGGAGCGTCGATCTGAGCGAAAGCCTCGGTGCAACCCGTGCAAGAAGCGCCCTCGATCCAGATGACCGGGTACAGGTCGCCCTGGCTTGCGCCGATAACCGACTCTTCCAGAGCCTGGGCCACGCGCGGAGCGGCGGCTTCACCCAAGCCGGCCATAACCGCGAGCGTGCCACACAGTTTCATGAAGCTACGACGCGAAACACCGCGCGCTTCGAGCATTCCCTGAAACTCTGAGGCAGTGGACTGTTTGTCCATTCGTACACCTCCTATTAGATGCATGGTGGAATCACTGACGGCTATGCATTATGGCGCAAATGATGCATGCAAGGTGGCAAAACCCGCCAACGGCAGCCTGTTGTGAAGACAACGCGGGAAATGGCACAACTATGTTACGCCGTTGCCGAATCGTAACATGAATGTTGACCTTGGATATCTTTTTTTCGCCCAAATGGGGCGTTTCTGTCCGTCGTGTTCCCTTATAGGGCATCGCTGAACTGGGAATAACCTTTTTAAAGTGAGGGTATGCTTCTAGTTATTTGGACATTTTTCAATATTTGTGGCTTGCGGAATTAAAACAGGCTCAAAAAGTGACTAACAGGATATCCCCTAAAGCGGGGTACTTACGAATTGAGTACGACGGCCGCGCGAATCTGTCCTATTCACCGTAATGCATAAGCTTGAAAACGCTACGTAAGCCACCCGTCGCCTTCGCGATGGAAGAAGCCTTCACGCGCAAGATCGGCCATGATGGATTCGAATTCGTCGCCCTCTACCCCATCACGGCCCGACTTACGCTCCTCGATGTTCAATCGACGCAGCAATTCAGCCGACGAAAGCCCCGGCGCGGCCATGACTTCGCGCACGAGCCATGCGCGCTTTTGGCGGCGCGAACCTTCAAATTTGCTTTGCCGCGTATAGGCCGCAGCCCTGCGAGTCGGGTTTTTGTGGTCTTTCTTCAAACGGGCGCCCACATCGAGCAGCGCGTAATACCAGCCTCGCACATCTTCGACGGGGCATGCGCGCTCCACAAGCGGGCGCAGCTCCTTGTCGGTCACACGTTCGGCATCGCGGAAGAAGCAGTGAATGAACACCGCGCGCACGTTCGTCTCGAGATACAGGCAGGGAACATCGCGCGAGAACGCCGTGATACCCGCCGCGGTGGCGTCACCAATGCCAGGAAGCTTCACGAGCTTATCGACGCCTTCGGGCATACGCCCAGCGTATTCCGCGGAACATATATCGGCAGCGCGCTTCAACGCGAGCGCACGGCGGTTGTAGCCCAAGCCCTGCCACTCCTCAACCACATCGGCCGAGCTCGCCGACGCGAGCGCGTCGACCGTGGGAAAATGGCGCAAGAACCGCTCCCATCGGGAAAGCACGCGCGTCACTTGCGTTTGCTGCAGCATAGCTTCAGAAATCCAAATGGCATATGCGTCGCGCGTATTGCGCCAGGGAAGATCGCGATAGAGCGCCTGCCCCGCCTCGCGCACCCACGCCTGGAATTCCGCGATGTCGTCATCGCTGGGCTCACTCGTAAAAAGGGGCGCCTCAAGCGCCCCTTCAATGATCATCGAACCTCTCCTGAAAACAGCTTTTCGAGCGTGATCGATTCGAAATAGTCTTGCATAAGCCTATCGGCATGCTTCCAAATGCCGTGATACTCGCAACCGCCGCAACGTTCGCAATACTCCGGGTCAGCCGAGCACGGCGACATATTCATAGGGCCCTGAAGCGCAGTGAGCACATCGAGCACCGTGGTTGTCGCGGGATCGCACGCGAGTGTAAGGCCGCCCTTCGCACCGCGCACGGTTTTCAAAAGCCCCGCATGCACCAAATCGTGCTGAATGGAGCGGGCGAACGCATAAGGAATGCTTTCAGCGTCGGCCACATCGGACACCGACACATACGCGTCTTTATTCGCATACGCCGCACGAATGATGCGGCAGGCGTAATCGGTTCGGCGAGTAAGTTCCACGGCTATTCAACACTTTCGTCATCGTCACCAAGCGCGTCGTAGCGCCGGCTTTCGGCTTCGGCTTCTTCTTCGAAATCGCATTCGATATCTGCAATCTGCTTGCGGAAATCAGCGATCACAGCGTCTTCGAGCGCACGGTACTCGGTGGAATCGAGCGGCTGGAAATTCGAAATGTGTTCGAACATGAGCTCCTGCGTGATGGGCTTATAGCAGCGCGCCTTCAGACCTGCGCGGTAAGCGTCTTCCACGGCCTCGCGGGCAGCGGTCACGATATCGGTGCGCGAAAGGTTGCGCGACATCTTCGTGAGCATCGCCATGTCGAGCGATTGCACCGACGGATGCTCGGACGCAATAGTTTCCCAAATCTGACGGCGCTCAAGCTCATCGGGCAAATAAATGTCGACCACGCTCATGGGTTCCATAAGGTCGTACAAATATCCTTGGTCAGGAGCTTCGCCTCCCACGGAAGCAAGCACATAGATGTTCGGGTTCTCGACAGCCGCGGTAACAAGCGCAACGGCTTCGCGCGCGGCACGCGACATGCTCGCGAACATCGCGCCCTCGCCCTCGGTGGAGCTGGCGGCGTCGATGAGCGGCGCGCCCCACATGTCGATGTCTTCGAGCACAAGCACGCTCGGAGCCTCAAGCGCAACGCGACCAAGCATGCGCGGCTGGTTTTTCGCCGACACCGTGACGCACAGCATGGGCACGCCCATGGGGCCCTGCTGCATTTGAATGCGCATAGCGGGAAGGCCGAGCTCGCCCACCACGGCCTGCATGAATGTGTTCGCGTCTTCGCGCGACGACGTGCGAAACACGACGGAGCCAACGGCAGAAAGGCCGTCGAGGCCGTGCTGTTCGCGCAACGTGTCCACGAGCGCACGGTATTCCTCATCGTCTTCAACGCCCAGCCCGAGCGAGCGAGCGTCTTCGATAATGCTGTCGAAGCCCACCAAATCGGAATAGCGCAGCATGGGCACGGCCTTCGAAGGCGCAGCCTTGTGCACGTCGGCCGAAGCGGTCGTCGGGCGCGGCTCGTCGGAATCATCGGCAGAATCGGCACCAGTATCGCCCGGAATATGCATCGACATGATGGGTGAAATGCCCGTAATGTGCGCGTTTTGGCCGATTTCCTCGGAAATCATGTCAGCCACGCCTTCCAGATCGGCACGCGAAATGCCGAATTCGGAAAGCTTGTCGAGCGCCAAATTCTGCAGGCGCTTGGCGTATTCAGGCGCCTCGTCGGTTGACAGGTGCGGCTCAAGCTTGTCGAAAATGTATTCGGCGAGCGAGCGCTCCTTCATATCGCACGCAATGCCCCACGCCCTGCGCAGTGCCGCGATGGCCGAATCGTTCGCAACTGGCGAACGCTTGCATGCTTCCTCATAAGCCGTAAGGAACAGATGCATGGCGAGCTCGCGGTCGCCCGCTTCCGCCGCCGCCTGGGCGCGCTCGAGGTAATCGTTACGTGCGATGAAGTCAGCCGCCAAAGCCTCGCCATGCACAATGGCGGCGCCATGATCAGAATATTCGTCACGTTCGAAAGAGGCGTTGTCCTCTGCAGACGAGCTGCATTCAGCGCAATCGCCCTGAGGCCGATGGGCTTGATCGGGCTCTTGATTGTTGGCGATATTCGCCTCGTCGTTGTTCTGGTTGAGCACTTCGCCCACCCCCTTCAATGAATTAAACGACAATACTACAAAGGTAAGTGTAACCAAGCACCTAGCGATGTGCAAAAATTTCACGAAACGTTACTTAGAAAGAAACAGTTCCACAAATATGGAATGGGTAGCGGGCGTCTCGTTTGCAGATGCGTCCGCTCAAACAACTCGATTGAAGACCCAAACCCCCGAGGACGCGTGATGGGCATGCACGGGGAGCTCGACGCCATAGCGAGCGGCAGTCAAACGCGAACGTCCCGTCGAAATCGCGAGCCCGGATGCCTCGCTCGCGCGCTATTTCTCGGCCTTGCAATTCCAATCGAGCGCGTGCCAATCGTTTTCCCTGGCAGTGCGCGAGAGCGTGGAATCGGGCGTGATGGCGAACGCGTCGGCGGCGCGGCTCAGCATGGGGATGTCGGAATGGTGATCGCCAAACGCGCATGAAAGCTCCCAGTTGCCTGCGCCGTATTTCTCGTTGGCCCATTTCGTAATAGCGCGCACCTTCGCTTCACCCTCGACGCACTCGCCGTCGACCCGGCGAGTGTAATTGCCGTTGGCGTCGACTTCCATTTCGGTGCACAGGCTCACATCGAACGGCTCGAATTCCTGGGCTCGGCGCACGATGGGCCCAAACGTTGCCGACACGATGACGACCTCAACGCCCGCATCGCGCAGCGCGTTCATGGCCGCACGCGCCTTGGGGCGAAAACGCTTCTGGCCAGCGATAACCTTGTCGTAGAAATCACGCAGGTATTCGTCGACCTGCTCTTTAGGGCCACCCTCGAACGCGGTGAACACCTGGCCGCGAACCCATGCCTCGCTTTGCGGAAGATGCAACTTGTAGGCAGCGCCCCACGCGCCCACCTTCGCCAAAACGCGCTTGCGCAGCAAATCATCGCCGCGCAAATAGCGCACGAGCAATACGGGCGAATTGCCCTGAATGGACGTTCCGTCGAAATCGAACGCGGCAATAGCGTGCTTGCCCGTTGCCTTCGCGCGTCGAGCCGCTGCTGCTGCCGCCGCCACGACCTCATCGTCAACCGCGCACGATTCCCCTGCAATGCCCGTCTGTACCTCGCGCAGCTTCTTTTCCATACAGGAATTCGCCCCTCATGAGTGCCGGGCAATCGCCCGACTGGCACGGGGCGCACCTTTCGAGGGCACGCCCCAATAATGGTTATTCAGCAAACTGTGAGTTATAGAGTTTAGCATAGGCCCCATTCGCCGCAAGCAGCTCCGCATGAGTTCCTTGTTCCACAATGTCGCCTTTTTGCAAAACGAGAATTAAATCGGCATTGCGAATGGTCGACAAGCGATGAGCGATGACGAACGACGTGCGCCCGCGCATGAGGTTGTCCATAGCCGCCTGGATGCGCCCCTCGGTGCGCGTGTCGACCGAGCTTGTTGCCTCGTCCAAAATGAGCATGCGACGATCAGCCAAAATAGCGCGGGCGATAGTGAGCAGCTGGCGCTGGCCTTGGCTGATATTGCTCGCATCTTCATTAATCACCGTGTCATAGCCTTCAGGCAGCGTGCGAATGAAATGATCGGCGAATGCGGCTTTCGCGGCGGCCTCAACCTCGGCATCGGTCGCATCGAGTCGGCCGTAGCGAATGTTCTCGCGCACGGTGGTGTTATACAGCCAGGTATCTTGCAGCACCATGCCGAATTGCGAGCGCACGTCTTCGCGCGAGAATTCGCGCACATCGTGGCCGCCGATGCGAATGGCGCCGCCATCCACATCGTAGAAACGCATAAGCAACTTCACCATGGTGGTTTTGCCTGCGCCCGTGGGACCGACAAGCGCCACGGTTTGCCCCTCGCCCACGCGCGCCGAGAAGTCGCTGATCACCGGATGCTCGGGGTCGTAGCCAAAGCGCACATGGTCGAACTCCACATCGCTTGAAACATCGGCGGCCTTCGCCTTCGGCTGCTCAGACGCTTCTTCAGGAGCTTCAAGGAATTCGAAAATGCGTTCCGCCGCCGCTGCCATTTGCTGCAGCACGTTGGCGACCTGAGCAAGCTGCGTGATAGGCTGCGTGAAGTTTTTCACATATTGAATAAACGCCTGAATGTCGCCCACCGTGATTCGACCCTGCACGGCAAAAACCGCGCCCGCAATAGCCACAGCCACATATCCCAAATTGCTCACGAAGCTCATGACGGGCATCATGAGACCCGAAAGAAACTGAGAGCGCCACGCCGATTGATAGAGCGCCTCATTCGTTTCGCGGAAAGCGGCGAGTGCCGCGTCTTCCTTGTTGAACGCGCGCACGATGGCTTGGCCCGAGAACGTTTCCTCAATTTGGCCATTGATTTCACCGAGCTTCTTCTGTTGAGCGCGGAAGTACCTCTGGCTGCGCTTCACAACGACTTTCACCAAAATGAGCGACAGTGGAATCACAAGCAGCGCGATAATCGTCATCTCAACATTGATGGACAGCATCATAACGAACACGCCGATCATGGTAGTGGCGCTCGTGACGAGCTGCGTCACGCCTTGGTTCAGGCTTTGCCCCAGCGTATCGACATCGTTGGTGATGCGCGAAAGCACGTCGCCGGTGCTCGTGCGCTCAAAATAGCCCACGGGAAGGCGATCAATTTTCTCGGCGATTTGGCGGCGCAGGCCATAGCACGTGCGCTGCGAGACCGAGGTCATCATCCAGCCTTGTACGAACGAGCACGCCGCGCTCACGCAATACAACGCCAGCGTGGCGAGCAGAATGGCGCCAACTGCGTCGAAATCGATGCCACCGGTGCCGCCGATTTTGGCGACGATGCCGTCGAACAGCTCGGTGGTCGCTTGCGAAAGCACCTTCGGGCCCACGATATTGAAGGCGGCCGACGCCATGGCGAACACGATGGCCGCAATGAAAGCCACTTTGAATTGCCCCATGAAGCGCACGAGTTTGCCAATGGTGCCCTTGAAGTCTTGCGCCTTTTCGCCGGGCATCATGCGGCCCATGGGGCCATGCCCGCCGCGGCGGCGCGGCGATGCCGCCTTCAGCTTTGCCATTTCCTCCTGCTGGCTCATTGCGCATCACCTTCCTCCAGCTCTTCTTCCGATAGCTGCGAAAGCGCGATTTCGCGATACGGTTCACAGGCGTCCATGAGTTCGGCATGCGTGCCGCAACCCACGACGCGCCCCTCGTCGAGCACAACGATTTGGTCGGCATGAAGCACCGTGGAAATGCGCTGGGCCACAATGATCTGAGTTTTGCCGCCAAGTTGTTCGGCGAGCGCATGGCGCAGCGCGGCGTCGGTTTTGTAGTCGAGCGCGCTGAAGCTGTCGTCAAACAAAAACGCGCGAGCATCGGTGGCAAGCGCGCGGGCGATAGCCAAGCGCTGGCGCTGGCCGCCCGAAACGTTCGTGCCGCCTTGGGAAATTTCGGTTTTGAAGCCCTCGTCCATGTCGTCCACAAAATCGGCCTGGGCGATTTCCGCCGCAGCGCGCACGCGTTCGGCATTCAGCTCGTCGGCGGCGTAGTCGACGTTTTCTTCAACCGTGCCGCTGAACAGGAAGGCCTTTTGCGGAACGTAGCCCAATTGGCCGCGCAGCGCGTGCAGCGACAGGTCGCGAATATCGATGCCGTCGATGGCAATGGAGCCTTCCGACACGTCAGCGAAACGCTCCACGAGTTTGATCACCGTAGACTTACCTGAGCCGGTCGAGCCGATGATGGCCGTGGTTTGACCAGGCTTCGCGGTGAAGTCGACATGCTCGAGCACGCAATCTTGCGAGCCAGGATATCTGAAGCTCACGTCGTTGAAAACGATTTCGGCACCACCCGTGTGCGCGGCGAGTTCGTCGTCGCGACTCACTTCAGTCGAAGGGTCGGCAATCGAGCTTTCCGTCTTAAGCACCTCGTCAATGCGCTGGGCGGCAACATCGGCACGCGGCAGCATGATAGAAAGCATGCCGATCATAAGAAAGCCCATGATAATAACCATGGAATAGGTGATGAACGCGATGAGGTCGCCCGTTTGCAACGTGCCCGCATCAACCGCGTGGCCGCCGAACCAAATGATGGCGACCGACACCAAATTCATAATGAGCATCATGAGCGGCATCATGAACGTCATGACGCGGTTCGTGAACAGCTGCGT